>Ga0111183_1005_pt1 | contig 35776 bp, 29 predicted proteins | sample DeeMarSWOR324_28_FD_80238 | JGI IMG/M metagenome (GOLD analysis project Ga0111183, IMG submission 80238) | Omnitrophica WOR_2 bacterium SM23_29 | reverse complement strand
TCGGGTTTCAAAGTATTAGAAAAATTAGAAAAGGCCGGCCTTACGCCCAAGAGAAAGACGGCAAGATTTCTCTGCCAGCCGTTGCCGAAATGATATCCCACAAAATACCACATGGCGATTAGGGCACACACCCATGCGATCAAATGAAGCCATCGGAATATTAAAACAAAAGTTCCCGGCGTAAATTCGATGAAACGGTCCAGAATAATGCGGGCAAAGTCTGCTACATATAACATTTCGAGTCCGTAGTCATAATCCCATTGAAAACTATCTCTTTTTTCCCCCCTATAGTAATACCATGCCGTGTCCATCCGCCCGCCCTCGTCCGTATTAAAATAGACTATCATGTTAGGGTCGTTGATATTGTTATCGATCGTCGGTAGAGATAACAAGACGGTCGCAATACAAACCGCTGCCACGGGGAGCCAAAGTATTGTCTTCTTCCAAATATCATCTTTCCTTGATAGGATGTTCATCGCTAATAATTTTTTAAATGACCTGAAGTTCCTTTTAACAAATATCACCTGAAAAACGGATCCTTTAATATAGGCAAATCGGTGAAAGATTCTAAAACCTCTCTATATGGTACGAAGCTGTATTTTTTTAAAATGTAATTCAGTTTCTTTCTGAACCAACGACCGCTGAACAGATTATAAACATAAAAAAATGGGAAATCTATGTTCATAATCTCTCTTGGATACTTACTTCTAAAAAGCTCAAAGCCATGAAAATAAAAAAATGCCCTTTTGTTACTGCGGTTTAATTTTGAAATCGCCATATCGGTTAAAAAAGTCGGACAGAGTCTTAAAAAATAACTCCCGAATGCTGGGATCCTAAAAAGATTAAAAGAAGCCGAGCTAAGCGGAAATTCTACAATCCCATTCTCCCATTTAAACGGATACGCCGAAGCCCTCCGATAACCATGTTGTTTAAGCGAACCGAATGACGTAAGACTACTGCTGTAAACAAAACCATATTTTTTTAACGCATCCAGAACCATTTCTCTTCCAAAAAAGATGGTGCAACCGGGAGTCCTATAGCCGATGGGCCTAACCTTTATTTGTTCGTATATCAATTCCAAGCACTTTTCCAGATCTTCTTCAAACTCCTGCTGAGATTTATACTGATTAATGTATTTATGGCTGTATCCGTGGCATCCTATTTCATGACCCCCGTCATATATCCGTTTTATCAAATCAGGATAAGCGGCAACGCTCTTCCCATTCACGAAAAATGTTCCAAAAATCCCCAATTCCTTAAATAACTCTAAGACATGCTTTATCTCCTTGCAAACATTCCTTTCATAAGGCCTTTCCAGAGCGACGTTATAAGCATCGCTAAACGTCGACACAACCTCATCTACATCAACAGATATCCCGTTTTTAATCGTATCTATCATGATTTACAGCTGTTATAAGTTAATATTCAGACATCAACAAATTTTAGCCACACTTCATAATTTATTTCATCGAAGAATTTCTCTTTACTATCTTCCGCATTCGTTGAGCTCGGAGTCAATAGAAAATCCGTATTAAGGTCTTCTCCTTCAAACCATTTATAAATATTCGCATTTTTTATATCAAACAACGCGTCAGCTGCGATAAGATTTTCGGGTATATACGAGATGACTTCTTTACCATGAAGATGGGCTTCCAGTCCGGAGGCCGATGCAGATGTAATAACTATGTCAATGTTATTTAATAGTTCGTTAAAAGGCTTGTTGACCATAAGACATCCTGGAGGCAATCTATTTAAAATAACCAATTTGGATAAGGGAACTCCTGGATGCGGTTTTATCCAGAAATCTATCTTTTCTGGCTCGGTAATCTTAGAGGCTACTTTGAAAATACTGTCTAACATAGATTCGGATATCGAGATATCAATTGGCAAGGAGACTAAAATAATAGTTTTAAGGCTGTTACCTTGTTTTAAGAAATCTCCTTTCGTGCCAGTCAACAAATGAGAATACCGCCATGTTCCTCCTATAACAATTTTATCCTTGGGTACACCGCTTTCTCTGTATAAGTCAGCAAAGTAACTGCTGGAGGTAATTATCTTGTGTGGCAAAGGCATAATCGAACTCTCATCCTCTCCCATAAACTGCGAAAGAAAGAGCCTCCATATGGAACTATGTTGGTAGCCAATGGCTTTAGCATTGTTCTTTATCGCCGACATACATAACATCTTCTCCCACGGCTGATTTTCAAAAAGATAGATAACCGAGCAACACCACTTCTTCCTGAAAAAATTATCTAATGCGTCAAACAGAACAAGCTGTAAATTAAATCCAACCCTTGAGAATTCAAAACACTTCTCCCTTTTTAATAAGAGGGTAACTTCATATCCATTCACGTTGTTTTCACCGTTGTCATTTAAAACTGGATTCCAGTATTCAAAAATTCTCTTCATCAGATTCGAAAATTTGGCATCGTTTATCAACGGCCATAATAGCTCTCTATTTTGACCAACATATTTAGCGGTCGAAAAAGCGAAGGGTAAAAGATACAAACGAAAGTACGGGATGTCGTTTTTTTCATAAAGCTCCGCCAATCCAGGCATATAATTATCCACGTACTCGCCGTCTTTAAATGCTCGCTTTTCAGCGGGATTTAAAATGCAAACCGCGGGACTTCTTCCCTCTAATATCTTTGGTTTCTTTCCGTTATGATAAAAACGCATAAGAGATTTAGCTGCGACAAACCATCCTACCAATAAGAATCTATAAATAATACCCCGGATGAAATAAAATAGTTTTTTAAAAAAGAGATTTGAATAACCTAAAAACCTTACTTCTTTATTTTTATCCTTAAGGTCCGCAAAAAGCCAAGGATCTTCTATAAAAATTACTATATTAACTTCGTTTTCGGCCTCCTGAATTAATTTAAGTGTCATGACCTTATAGCAAAGCAAAAGGAAAAAATCCGTCTGAAAATTACATTTTGATGCGAATTTGCTCGCCCACCAATTGAGTTGTTCCTTTTGCTGTTTTCCGAGGCCGGCCACAAAATCTAAATAAGGCTGGCGTAATTCTTCGGCGACTTCATAAAGCATGCCCTTAAGATAAAATCTCTTCTGGAGGCCTAAGATTTTCGTGATCCTACCACGTTTAACAACGTCTTTGCCGATAAAACACCATCTTGCCTCTGGGTCGTTATCAAAGAGCTTCCTAAAATTTCCAGCTTCGTTAAATAAGGCTATAGAGATCATAGCGCCTCTAAAATTTCATTGAGGTTGGTTAAATCTTCTATTTTTGTACAATTCTCCGCATCGGCAAATATAGACTCGTTCTTATTTATCCTCGCTATAAAATTTACGGAATTTTCTTTAGCGGCTATATAATCGCTCATGGAATCGCCGATATATAAAACCTCGACGGGGTCAAGGGCCTCCTTATTTAGAATATCTCTTACCGCATCGGATTTCTTGATCGGAGCGCCGTATATCGCCCTAAAAAAAATTCTGATGTTCTTCCTCTCAATTATTTTTTCTATTTCATCTTGCGGTGTCGCAGATAAGACAAAGCATCTATATTTAGATGCGCAATTTTCCAAGAACTCTTTCATGCCTTTTACGTATGGCGACTTTATCACTTCGTCCACGACGATTTTGGAAAATTTATCGCAAAGCGTCTGAAACTCGCCTTGGTTTAAAGGCCTTTTGAATATCTGTTTATATATGTGTTTGAACTTTTCGTATCTGGATACGCCTGTATTACTTAGATGGTAATCGACGACCCTATTAACCACATCTTGTCCTTCGGACTCGAATAACGCCGCAAAGGCGTTCGTCTTTATATCTACTGACTCCGCTATCACACCGTCGAAATCGAATAAAATTGCCTTAATCATGGATATGTGGCGCTGAATTGAGCTCTTTGTAAATACTCTGAATACATTCAAGAACTCCTTGATTTAAGTCAACGTAAGTCTTGCTGATGATTCTTTTTGCTAACTTAGGCGCGAAAGTATACGGCGTAATTTCGTAATGAAAATCGGATTGAGGAGTTATGTATTCAACCTTTAATTTGTTGTTCAACATCTCATTTACCATAAGCAAAAGTTCTTTTACCTTCATCTGCTGATTGCCTGTAATAATAACGTATTGGTTAACGAATTCGTCGGAAAGGATCTCCACGCTACATCTTGCCGCATCATAGACATGAATATATTCCCTGATCTCCTCGCCATCGCCCTCGCGGACAATCCTATTTTCCTTAAGGGCCTGTTTTAATATCCTATGTATAAAATTTCTTTCATCCGACCTTGGACCATACAAAGAACCGTACCGAATTATGGTGTAAGGCAAACCAAAAAGTTCGTTGTAATTCTCTATCAAAAGCTCGCACGCTTGTTTTGTGCTCCTGTAGAACGAACCGGCCTTACTGTATACATAAAGCGAACTTGCAAAAATGAAACGTTTAACTTTTGTCTTTCGGCATGCCTCTAAGATGTTTGTATTTCCAAGGATATTGGACCTGACGCTATCTAAGGGTTTCTCGGCCGCTTCCTGGATATCGGCAATTCCTGCGAAATTATATACGATATCGCAATCTTTAACCGTCTTTAACACCAATTGCTCATCCATAATATCGCCGACAACCATATTTTGAGACTTCTTTAAATGAGGTGATGGAACCAAGTCGTAAATAACGACATCCTGCCCCGTATCGGTTAATACATCGGCCACATGACTACCGATAAATCCTGATCCGCCAAAAACGACTACTTTCATTTAACTTCCTCCAATCCTTTCATTAAATTTTGAACTGCTTCCAATTCCATTCTTATCCTTGCCTCTTTTGCATAGGAACCGATATGTGGTGTAAGAATGACGTTTTCCAACTCACTTAATTTACCGGTATAGGGTTCTTTTTCAAAAACGTCCAAAGCTGCGCCTGAAAGCCGCCTATCTTTTAAGGCATTGTAAAGGACATTTTCGTCTAATGCCTCACCACGAGACGTATTTATAAGCCATCCGCCTTTCTTCATAACTTGAAACTCGCTTTCACCTAATATCCTCTCTTTTGCTGAAACATGGATAGTTATAATATCTGCCCATTGAAGAAGATCCTCTTTTGATAGACATTTCAACCCTAATAATCCGTCCTCAACAAATGGGTCGGCATATGCTATTTCGCAATTAAAGGACTTCAACAATTCAGCAACTTTCTTTCCGATGCGACCAAATCCTATTATCCCAACCTTTTTCTCAAACAGAAGATCTCCCATCCTCTTTCGCCAAGTTTCATTATGAAGGTCTTTATCCATTAAAGACACTTTTCTTATTAGATTGAGCAGAAGTCCTACTGTTAATTCTGCTACGGCAAGCGTCGGCGCGTCTGGTGTGTTAAAAACCTTTATGCCTAATTCCGCCGTAGCTTTTAAATCAACATTATCAAGTCCCACACCGCAGCGAGAAATAACTTTAAGCGATGGCAATCTCAAAAGCACCTCCCTTGTCATAGGCTCAACTCCAGCAATTAAACCCATCGCATCTTTCGCAAGTTCCAATATTTCATCGGGTTTAATCTTCCGACCGTAAGGGTTAAGGATAACTTCAAATCCATTTTTTTTGCATAATGCCAATGGAGAATTATCATATTCGCCAAAAGTAGTTGTTGTGATAGCTATTTTTTTCATCGTTAAGTTTTATACCCTACAATTTTCTTTTATAACTTTCGCAGGCACTCCGCCTACTAAGGTATAAGGAGGGATATTTGTATCGACGACGGCTCCAGCTGCAATAACTGCACCCTTTCCTATTGTCGCATCAGGCAATATTACGACATTAGCTCCAATCCATACATCGTCTTCTATTATAATTTTTTCCCCTGTATGACCCTGTTTATTTATAGGTATATCCTTTTTACGATATCGATGATTACTGAATAACGTTTGGTCCGATTAAAACATCTTTGCCTATAACAATCGCTCCATTATCAGCGGCATTTAGCATTACATTAGTATTAACATTTGCTCCCGCTTCTATCCTTATCGAGCCTCCATTATGGGCATATAGTTTGCAATAGTTACTCCATTTGCAATGCTAATTTTTCTTGGAGAAGTTATTTCACAGCCAGTATAAATAGAAAAACGAGCATAACGCGAAAACCTTGTGGACCAATATCCTCTCCTCAGTATCCTGCCGATCTTGCCGGGAATATTCTTTATAAAAAAGAACTCAAACCATTCAACCAATTCATCTCCTATTCGACTTAAAATCTTCGCGACTATTGTCATCGACCTAAAAAATTATTTTTGTGCTAATATTCTCATGTGAGAACTTAAATTATTTTTTGCTATCCAATCCTGAAATTCATTCTTACAAACATCGTCCCGCCTTTTAGCTAATAAATTCCAAAATCTCCCGAGAACTACGTTTTCATTCTTTATCATTCCTTCTACGATATCCCAATCAAGTTTGCCGGGCGTAGAAATCTCTATAACCTTAAAACCTAACCTCTTGAGTAACTGTTCTAATGAGTTAGGATTAAAGAAATTAAGGTGGTGGGGCGGCGTTAAACTTTTTGACTTCTCCCATAATAGTAAAATGTCAAATCCTAATACATTCAAAGTCGTTAAAAACAAAAATCCGCCCGGCTTCAAAATCGAGTAGGCCCTATTTAAAAAAGAAACAGGATTATATAAATGCTCGATTAATTCAAAAGCAGAAAGAAGGTCAAATTTGCCTTCGGCATTCTCTAATTCTTCAAAACAAACGCATTTTGTATCTAGGCCTTTTTCTCGACATTTCGCTGCCATTTCTATAGATGGCTCTATGGCTATGTATTTATTGTTCGGCAATATGGCTCGCAGTTCTTCAAGAAATAAACCAAAACCCGCTCCTATATCTCCTATCAATTTTCTGCTGGCGCCATTAAGGAACTTACTTATGTACAACGCGCGCGGCCTAAATATCTCATTTTTTCTAATCTCGGCTACGGGTTTAAAAAATTCATTCGCAAAAAAGGTGGCTGAAGCGGAGTTCGCATAAAATTTCTTAAGCGACTCAAACGATGGCCTTGGGTTTACTAATAAACTAAGACATTTCTTGCATGAAACATATCGAAAACTATTTTTTTCAAATTCAAAACTTAACTCATCGCTGCCACAGGCAAAACAATTAAAATAAGCGAAAGAAGATTTGTCGTTAAATAATCTTGCGGTATCTTGCCTAACCAGCTCAAGGTATTTATTGAAGACATCCGGTTTTCTAATATCTGCTTCCTTCAACTTAGAATCACTCCCCCCCTGCTATTGTTATAATCTCATTCGTTATAAAATCGTTTTTTTCGCTTCCCAAATAATAGGCCATCTCTGCTATATCCCTGGGCGTCCCCATTCTTTTGAGAGGTATCATCTTAATCCGCTTCCCCATATCCTTGGGGAATTTCCTATGAAATTCCGTATCAATTACTCCCGGCCTGACTGTATTTACAAGCACATTGTAAGCGGCGCCCTCTTTTGCAAGGGTTTTTGTCAAACCTTCCAATGCGCGCTTGGAGCATCCATAATGCATAGAATAACTTGAGCCACCGTATTTCGCAGCAATGGAACTTATATTGATAATCCTTCCAAAATTCCTTTCTTTCATACGTACAAATATCTTAGAACTCAACAGCATAGGCGAAAACGAATTCACCATAAAAGCCTTCTCGATATCGTCGATGGACAATTTGCCGAAATATTTATTAGCCACATATGTGCCAGCGTTGTTAACAAGGGCATCTATTTTGAGACCTTCAACCTTTTTAATAAAGCTCATGAGTTGTCTTTTTGATGATAAATCGGCCCCGATCAAGCGACAATCAACATTATATTTCTCTATTTCTTGCTTTAATTCTTTTGCGCTTTTCAGCGACGAAAAATAGTGGCAAATTATATTCCAGCCTTCTCTTGCAAATTTAATGGCTATTTCTCTGCCGATGCCACTTGTTGCGCCGGTAATTAAGATACTTTTATTTAAACCTTTTTTAGTTTTCGGGTATTTCACTTTTTCTCCTTTTTATGCCAATTTTTCTTTAACCACAATTCGACCTGGGGTATCTGCCACTGATAATCAACATCAAGTCCGCAGTCCTGTTTCAAAGGATATATTTTCCGGCCCATCCACCGCTGAGGAAGGAGGCCGTTTTTGATATTTTCTAAACAACGAGGCCTAACAATAGATGCTCCCATATCCGCAAACCAGACATCGCCTTGCGAATCCCTATCGCAGTTAAGGGCCTTGGAATCTCCAAAGGACTCAAATGGGATAAAAGGATGCAGAAGCCCTCCGGAACCGATCCTGCGGGCCCTAATGGGGCTCCACATATTATATTTTGAGGCTGTTACAGCAGAATCGTACTGTTTATTACCCCTCAAAATCTTAATCCCTTCAGAAATTTTCCCGGAAGTCACAGTGGGGGCGTTGCACATTAACAGGACAACCAATTCGACTGATTTATTAGCGTTTCTTTTTTTAATGGTATTGTATGCGTGCACAAATACATCTTCGCCAAGAGCACTATCGGTGCACAAACGAGCCGGCCTTATAATAACTTCAACGCCGTTGTCCTCTGCAAGTTTCATCAGCTTTTTGTCATCGGTGGAAATATATGCCTTATCAATCTCGGGACAATCTAAGGCCGCGCGCATAGGGTAATATGCCAACGGTTTACCTAATACCATATATAAGTTCTTCCCGGGAAAACCCTTGCTGCCCTTTCTACCCATCAAGATAGCAACTACCATAATTTGCCCCTTTTTTAATAAGTTTTAGAATTTCGCTATTTCTTAAGTAGCATCCATCGCAAGCCGGAATTTCATGCGCATTGCCCCATTTATGAATCTCTCTGACGGTATTCAATTTTTTGGAATGCCAAGACTTTTTTATCGTCGTTTCATTAATATTTCCTAAAACGAGCAATCCGTCGTCATCGTGATTACAAGGCAAGATCGTTCCATCCCACCAAACGGCCATCCTCTGCCAGATTTGAGGGCATGCCCAAGGATATCTAATGCCCTTTTTCTTGACCTTCATCTCTTTGTAATCGAGGTAACCTACTTCGTCAGCCAGCTTGGCCCAAAACCTTCTGTATTTATCAAAAATGGGCTCTATGTCAGACAACATAACCGTCTGTATCCTTACCTTTGGATGCTTTACGCCAAACCTTTTTTTCAGCGACTGTAAATTTCGTATATTTGTCAGGACCGTCTCGAATTTTGCCCCTACCCTGTATCTTTCATAAACCTGTTTTGTATAGCCCTCGATCGAAATCGAAATCCTATCAAGCCCCGCATCGATAAGTCTTCTTGACATCTCCTCTGTAAGAAGTAATGCGTTCGTATTAAAGTAAACATCCAAGAGCCCCCTATCCTTGGCATATTTCACAAATTTATGGATTTGAGGATGCAGTAATGGTTCGCCTCTAATGTTAAATTTCACTCCGTACAATCCATTGTTCATGCCTTCATCGATTATCTTTTTTAAAATTTTAAACCGTAAAAGACCTTTCCTTACCGTCTTATTTCTGAAAGTCGTAGCGCAAAATGGACATTTCAAATTACATTTGCTTGTAACTTCGATATCTATAAATAGAGGAAATGCCCCAACATAAAAGTTTTCAGGATGCTCTTTCCATTTTCTTCTATATTCTTGGAACTCCGCATCCTCTTTGCTTAAAATGTCCTCACCTGCTATATGGTGAAAATTTGAGTCCGCTTCTATCGTCATCTCTTTTTGAGACATTTTATACACTGAATTGCGCATCATACAATCTTTTATACACTCCGTTATTCCTAATTAAATCCGTATGGCTCCCATGTTCAACTACCTTGCCCTCAACAAGTACAATAATATTATCGGCATGCAAAACAGTAGACAGTCGATGGGCGATAGCTATAACTGTGCGGTCCTTCGTCAACCTATCTATAGCCTCCTTTATTAGTCTCTCCGTTTCGGTGTCCAGTGAACTTGTGGCTTCATCTAAAATCAATATCTCTGGATTATATATTATCGCCCTTGCTATTGATATCCTTTGTTTCTGTCCACCGGAGAGCTTAACTCCCCTCTCTCCCAAAACTGTGTGGTATTCGTCTGGTAAATTCATTATAAAATTATGGGCATTAGCCGCCTTTGCGGCTTTAATTAATTCTTCATCAGTTATGCCGGAATGGCCATATGATATATTATCTTTCACGCTTGTATTAAATATAAAAATGTCCTGGGAAACAAAACCGATCTTCTTCCGCCACGCTTTTAGGTCGAGTTCCTTTAAATTTATTCCATCAACTAGTATTTCGCCCGAGCTTACATCGTAAAAACGCATTATTAGGTTAACGATCGTACTCTTTCCAACGCCCGAAGCTCCTACGATAGCAGTAATTCTCCCCTTGGGTATTCTTATATTAATATCGCTCAAAACTTGTTTGCCATCTATGTAAGAAAAACTAACATTCTTAAACTCTATTAAATCGGAGAATTCCTCAATTTTTTTGTCTCCGCTTTTCACCGTTTCCTTCCCTACTTTATCGCAGACCTCCTCATAGCTTGCAAAAGCAGCCAAATTACTCATTGCTGAAGAACGTTGGCTATTGAGCGCGTTCAACTGCGTCAACGCTCTGGCAAGAACAAGCAAATATGTGGCAATAAAAGGGAAAACGTTTGTTGTATCTATATTTCTAAAATTTATGATGAAAAGAAAACATAAGACGATGAGCCCAAATATAAATGCCTCTGATAAAGGAATGATGAGGTTAGAATATCTGCTATTTTTATACATTAATTGATAGATTTTGTCAGCTGTGCCCTTGAAATCTCTCTTTTCTAACTCTTCTGTGCCGCTTCCTTTTATAAGCCTTATCCCGTTTAAAAGTTCTGTCAATTTATAATTAAAATCTACATACGCCTTAGATAGAGATGCTCCTAGTTTCTTGACTTTCTTCATAATCAGTTCTATGGGTATTAGGACGCCTGCGATCAGTGCGAAAATCACAACGCTTGCCTTCCACGATATCAAAAACAAAAGGACAACGTAAACGCATACCCTTCCAGCAATAGATATAAGTTGAAGCACCGCCAACATAAAATCGCCCATCCGCAACGTTTCGGTATTCACGTTGCTTATAAGATAGCCGGTTTTAACAGCGTCGAAATATTTCACATCGTAATCTAATAAATTAGCCATCAGGTTTCCCCTTAGGTCTCTAATGACGCTAAATCTAAGTTTCGAAATGAAAATGCTCGAAAAATAAACGAACAAGTTCTTTGCCAATATCATTAGAAATAACAATGTAAAAATTAACGAAATCATTCTCGCCTGGCTCATTGATGACGAAAAGAGACTAAATTGACTCATAAAAGGAACGTTTACTAAAAGATTTGTGGTTTTGATTGTCATGCTCTGTATCAACGGAATAAGCATTCCAAAACTCGCTCCATCAAAAAATGAAGCTGCTATAATCGAAAACAAAACAATCCCTGCAAGAAAAGGATATTTTTTTAGATATTTAAAAGCTACGCACACAAGCTTCATTTGGCTATTTCCTTTAGCAAATCAACAAATGCGGTCTTTCTATTATGACTATAAATGTACGGCTCAAATAGATGTTCACTATGAGCGCTGGTCATATCTAAATTTAAAATCTTATTTATAGCATTTCCTAAATTACGCGTTTCCTTAACGTGATAGACCGCAGACGGATTTATAGAATCATCGGATTCTATTTCAAAAGCCGGAATATGCTGATAACGGCCCTGCCCTCCATAAAGCAAAACAGGGATTCTATTTTGTAGTGCCTCCTCTATCGTTGTCGAAGAAAAACTAACGAGCAAATCCGCTAGTCCAAGCACATCTATAAACGGTTCCTCAACGCTCAATACCACTTTCTCTGAAAAAGGAACGAGTCTTTTTAATCCCTCGACGCTCAATTCGCTAGATGGCCTAAATTTTATTATTAAAATTACATGGGGAATTCCTTTAACGGCATTCGCCAAATCGCAAAGGGATTTAATATATTCATCGGGTGTCTCATATACGTACAACCTTAATGCCTTGGTTTCCTTAGGCGTCCCGGCGTGCATAACAATTTTAACATCCTTAAATTCATATCTCGAGCTAAACATCTTTTTAAACGCTAGTTCACTTTTTTTCAAATTTATGGCAGTCCCCCACGTTAAAGGGCCTGTTCTAACCGCAGCCTTGCCATTTGTAGGGAAAGTGTTAAGATAAGCTTCTGCAAGCGGAGACTGCAGGGCGAAATATGAAAATGGACCATCTAAAAGCGTTCTGTTATTTTCTCTCCATTCAATATCTTCATACTTATTCTTTGGGGGAACATGTGAACCGTGAGAAATTAAAACTATGGGGATATACTTTTTATTACAAAGTTCTGCCAAGATTAAATCGTCGTAGCGAGCACCATTAGATATAATTACAGATGGATTTAACTTATTAATATACTTATCAAGCCGAACGGCCCACAGATATGCTCCTAAAATTAGATTGGCAATGTTATCCTGAATCTTCTGCGATATTACTCTGGCAAATGCTATATCCCTGTAAGAAAAAATTTCAGTCTCCTTTTCCGTTAATTCTGCCAGGTCTTTTAACAAGCTTTTTTGTCTTATTATATTATCCAAATATTTTTTCCAGAACAGCCTAAAAATAAAATTAGGCACTTTAAAAGATGCTACCACCGGTGGTTCTAGGATAAGAAATGATTTGTCCTTTAACTTATCCTTTACGTTTGCAGCGAGTTTATCCATTTGATAGAGCTTGCTCGTAAAAAGAATCGGTCTTCTAAAGGCGGGGATATCTTTTTCTACCTTTTTTTGCCAGGAGTAAAAACTTATCAATTTAATAACGAACTTAAGTATGGACTTACAATAATCGATACCGCTATATAAAATCGACAGATTACGAACCGCTGCCGGTAATATAGCTTCGAACTTTAAATTTTTAACAATCGATATCTCCTTTACGAGATAACCTAAATATTTTTCTTCCGGCTCAATACATAAACTTGAAACTGCTATTTTAGGAGAATACGAAGCACAAATGACCTCGGGTTCATGTAAAGCGATGGCATTCAAAACAACCTCAACCGACCAGAGACAATAAAGTGTCGAGCATCTTACTAATAAAACAAACCAATCATTGAAAGCGCGCTCTATGCCCATATCGGGGTCTGAAAAGTCGGATGTCTTTCTTAGCCAATCGATTATCAACTTAGACCGTTCCAGCGCCCCCTTATGGGAATCGTTTGTAAAATATTTCAGTGTATCCTGCGCCTGAATTCCTTTTTGACCTGAGTAAAAACGAACAACCGGATTCATAGCGATGAACAAGCAATCAGAAACTTTTGGCTTATGACGAACTAGATAATCATCGACCTCAGAAATACTGCTGAAAAATACCAATTTTTTAACTCTGCTTTTCATCGCTGGTTATTGAAATAAATCCTTGACTAAAAGGGATGCCAACTTAAAATCTTCTGGGTTTCTCACTTCAAGATGAGAATAAGGATAATCCAACTCATAAATACCGATCCTCTTGCCCAATAAGCCTCCTTCTCTCAAAAATTCCGGGTGCGTAACGCAGGCAACTCCCCTTAGTTCTATAAATGTAGGGTCTTTGAATTGCCGAGGCGTAAGCCCTTCATCAAGTTGAATTATTTTGCCGCCCTTCTCCTTCCATATAGCTTTATTTTCTACCTTGGCTGCAACCACGCTATCAAAACCGCTCTGGGTAAGGTGTAAAATCATATCGTCGATTAGACCCTTTGGCCGAAATGGAAAGGTGATTTCTAACGAAACAATTAAATCAGGAAATATTTTTTTCTCTTCTATCTTATTCAGGGAATATTGAAGTACCTGGTCTAAGTCAACATATTCTTGGGAAAGCAATGGGTCTCTTATAAATGGCGCCTCGGCATCCAAATCCTTTGCAAGTTCAGCTAACCCGACATCGTCTGTGGATACAACTACCCTCTTGAGATATTTTGATTCGCGCGCTCTTTCAATCGTATACGCTAATAATGGCTTGTCATTTAAGTATTGAATCGGCCCTCGCACCGGTATAATCGCAATGATGTTGAGCTTTTCTACCTCAATAGATTTGTACGAATATTCTGAATGCAAACTTTCCAAAATCTGCACCACGTTGACGCACCGTTCAACGTCTCCGTCCTGATGAATTCCGTGATAATGATAAACGCTTGCCTCAGGTTCATAAATGAGCTTATACCCTTTCTGTAAGACCTCCTGAGCCCAAACCCTATCCTCTATGTTTGTTACCTTTTCATCAAAAGGAATTTTAAGCCATACATCTTTAAGAATCATGCTATTAGCATTGTGGAAGAAATTATCCCTTGATTGCACCTTACGGTCTAAACCGAATATCAAATTCAAATCCCTTTTATCCGCATCAGAGGTAAAGTTCATCGGTTCCTGACGGCCGTACACGCCTGCAATATTTGACTCATCAAAATTTCTGATAAGACTGCCCAGCCATTGAGAATTAACTGGAATACAATGTCCTGAAAGACATGCTATGTAATCGCCACTGGCTTGGCTTATGCCAATGTTGAGCGCTTTACCAGGAAGATAGTCCTTGCAAGTTATGATTTTCAATCTTTCGTTCAATTGTCCTTTGAACTGGTTTGCCTTCTCAATGGTCTTATCGGCACTTTCATTATCTACGATGACCACCTCAAAATTCTTATAGTCCTGGCTTAATACTCCGCAAAGACATTGAGTTATCCAACGCTCTTCGTTCTTTGTTCTAATGACGATTGAAACTTTTTTTTCCACCTTTTTACCTCGTCTTCCTTAACTTTTTTGTGATATGGTCGTATTTAACTTGATATCTTTTATACCTGCCCATTGCTTGCATAATAAAATCTGCGAGCATAAGGTCTTCTTTTTTCTTGACGATAGTTGAGGAAAATTTACCCACAGGAAAATATCCAACCTTGCCGCACAGAAGGGCGTATCCTTTTTCTTTAAATGCCTGCATGAAGGTTTTGGAACGCCACATCATGAGGGAATAAACAAAAGGCTGAACAGGCGAAAGATCCTGCGTCTGGGCAAAAAGTTTGTTCAAGCTAAAATTTACAGGCTTGCTTTTAAAAATACAATGAACCTGCTCGTTTTTAACCGCCATAAGCGAATCGAGTTTTTCCTTGATAAAATATTTTACCGCCTCCCTTATCTCTTCGGATGTCTGAAAAGGTGCGATTGGGCTGACCCATGCAACAATATCACAAAGATTTTTCGACAGAAAATCATAAACTACCGTATCTGTTTTTGTGGTAGGGCTAACTAGCTCTAAAGGCCTTTGATAAAAACCTACTCGATACCGTTTTGCTATTTCCGCAAATATCGCATTCTCAGCATTTATAACAACTTTATCAAATACGCCGGACATCCTTGCGGCCCGAATTGGGTAATAGATAAGTGGCCTGCCGCCAAGCAAGGCGAGATTCTTCATAGGCAACCTTGTGCTGCCTAACTTTGCCGGAATCATAGCTATTATATTTTTAACTTTGGACATCTTGATTCCTCAATTGCAAAATAGCGTGATAAAAATGCCAGCCAAATCTTAGCGGTGAATTTCTTCTCTTGCTAAGCAAATTGCCATCGTGTATAAAAAATTGCGCTTTAAATCCGTGGTTTTCAAAGATATTTTCAATCTCTTTCCGAGTCCTCCAATGGTCTCCGCTAAAAGGGTCAGGCGCCCTTAAATTTTTCAATGGATAATAGTAAAGATGCTTCCGATTAGAAAAATGCTTTAAATAACTTAAAAGCCGTTTTAACGTCCACAGCCAATTTATATAATGCTCATTGGTAATTAAAACCATCCCTTTGGATTTAAGCAGTCGTTTTGCATTTGAAAACAGCCCATCTAACTGGTCTTCGTAACAATGGTGAAAACTGCCACAGAACAAGATTAAATCGACCTTCTCCGGGACATTTGGCTCCAAAAACGTCCCATGTATTATTTTTACCTTGTCTTCAACTCCAAAATGTTTAATTACATATCTAGCATGTTTTAATCGACTATCGCTTGGGTCTACTGCATATACAAACTTCACCTTCGGATGTCTGGCCAATATTGCGCTTTCCCAACAAACTCCTGCACCGATATCGGTTACCACCAACCCATTTGAAAATTTTTCATCGTTTAAGTTCAAATGCAAAAGGGCTTCTTCAAAATATGGTTTCTCATTCGTTTTAACTTCCAGATGATTAAGCAATCTATTCAAGCTTTCTTCCGATTCATCGACTTGCCAATGAATCCCTAACTCCTCATCTATAAATCTCTTGGCAATGCCTGTATTAGTCTTATTCATTTGTTTTTACTATAGAATTGTAAAAGTTTTGAAAATATAACCTCTGCAATTTATTAAATACCCTTATCTTGATGTCCCGCCTCTGTCCATCAACTAGCAAATCGTATAAACTTCTATTCTGAAAGTTCATCCTGTCTATAATCTTTTTAAATAAAAAAGCTCTGAACTTATCTATGGTAAAGGAAATCGGCTTACTCTTCATGGACTTTTGGCTTTGATTAGGGGAGCATAAAATCCGGTTATATTCATCCGCATAAATGATTTTAAACGCGTATCTTTTAAGGATCTTCGAAATACTATTCAAATCAAAATAATAGTTACACTCCACGTCGAAATATTGGATGGTATTTATCAATCCGTGCGTCCTTATGCTTGGGGTTTCAATAAAAACATAGCCATCAGGGTTAAGTATTTGTCTTATTCTGTTTAAGACGGCGTTTACATCTGTTACCCGGTCCAGCGAATGAGAAAGAATTATAAGCTTTGGCCTTCTATCGTTAAAATCGTAATCTAACATATCTGATTTTATCAGATTCAATTCCCATTTTCTCCCAAATTCAACCATATTTGAATCAAGGTCGACTCCGATAACTGAAAAACCATTTTCCTTCCACGGCATTAGATTAGCTCCGTCATTACAACCGAACTCCGCAATAAGGTCCTCCTCTGGATTAAGCTCGACAAAGTGAGAGATGAACTTATACTTAGGGTAACCAAACAGACGTATACGATCTCGCATGCGCTGCATTAAGCCATCCTCAAAGGTGCTTTTTCCAACCAGTGTATGCGATATCCTTTCGTAATAGTATCTCGCCGTTTCTTTATCGAATACGATGGATTTAAAACAGCCGTCACAAGAATCGCATATGACTATATCCGAAGGCAATCCTCTTTTGTTTACCTCAGAAATCTTTATAAAATTTCGATTGCCACAGTAAGGGCACTCACTCACACTTATAAATTTGTTCTTTCTATGTATCTCGTTTAAAAACAATTTTCTCGCATCCAATTGCGACTGCGTCAGCCACCCTGGTATGTAATCCTCTCTAAACCTGAATTTTTCGTTCAATAATCGCTCGGTTATCATCTTCGATTCTTTTAATTATTTGTCTTAGATTCAGCCTCTCATTATTCCCATTGATAAATTTACGAACTAAATCTGTGTATCTATTCCTTTCGAAAGTTGATTCCTGTGCAATAGGAATTAGCACATATTTTGTTTTTTGGGCCTTTTTTAATATGTAATTCCATATGTCTTTTAACGTTTTCCTGACGCCGAACCTCCTTAAACTATAAAAAAGATAATTGGGTTTTAAGTATTTATGAATAAAGTAGATTATTTTATTCTTATGATAATATTTCAATAATTCATCATCTAGGAGTTTGGGCCAGTTCTTAACCGTTTCATATGGTTCTGAAGTAAAATTAATAAATGCATCGGTATTTATGAGGTTCTGAGCAGAGGTATAAAATAGTTTTTCAAGATATTTATTCTCATCTTGAATTAATCCGGTTAGCTTTGCATAATTATATAAAGGTGTTCCAGGTACTGCCAAAGCATACACGTATTGATGCCAGTACGGTCCATAATTTAACCTCTTTAGAAAATCTATGGTTTCGCAGACCGTCTTCGTCGTTTCGCCAGGCATCCCAAAGAGAAAATTTGGCGACGTATATATTCCAGTTCTCTTGGTCAGTCTCGCGGTCTCAAGGTTCTGTTCGACGGTTACTTTCTTTTCCATTATGTCCAACATCTTTTGGCTGCCGCTTTCGAACCCATAAAAAATTATAAAGCAACCTGCCTCCTTAAAGGCGCGCAGAATATCATAATCGACCACATCCACCCTCATGCCCATAATCTGAAACATAATATCAAGCTTTCTCTTATGGAGTTCCTCTAAGAATTTCCAATTCCAAGCCTTGTTTGGCGCAAAGCACTCATCTCCAAAAGAAAAAATATTTATGTTGAATTTATCCATAAGATGTTCAATATAATCAAATATATAATCGAACGAGAAATGGCGAAAACCCGGCGTAGGCCTATAACAAAAAGCACATTTACTTATACACCCCCGGCTCAAAAGGATTCGCAGCATCTTTTTACTTCTTTTGGGCTCAAATAGGCGAACATCAGGATTTTTATAATGCCGCAGCCCCGTGATAGTAGCTTTTATATCAATAAAGTACTCGCTTATATTTATCGAGTCGAAGGCGGGATAATTCAAAACATCTAAATCCCGAATAGGTACCCTTGGTGGAGTTTTTATTACTGCATCGTCTTCTTTAAACGCTATGCCGTCAATGTCGTGATAAGACCGACCGCTCGCAATTCTTTCAGCAAGTTCCTTTATGGTCAAATCGCCTTCCCCAACGACAATGACATCTACCCCGGAATTTCTTAGAAGTAGCTCCGCTGCAGAACCTACGCCGCCTCCTACAATAATTTTTATATTAGGAAATTCTTTTTTAATATATAAGCTTACATCCTTGACGAACTTGTAGGACATAACTATCACACCGCTTATACCAATAACATCAGGTTTATACTCCTTTATGCGCCTGAATAAATCAGCGTAATCAAATTTCTCGATATCATAATTTTCTATTCGCACATCGTGCTTCTGCTCAATCAAGGAAGCCGCGATATAAAGGGCCCCATAGGGTGCATCGGTATGCGTTTCTCCTACTGTAGATGGCGTTACAATAATTTGAAATCTCATCTTTTATTCCCAAATATCATAAGGAACCTTTAAATTATCGGACAGTTTTTGATACGCGCAACAATACAAAAGGTTCTTCGTAAGTCCGAACTGAGAGAGCCAAAAATTAAAAAAACTTAACAATCTGTTATTGCCATTACGCGACAAAGGTAAATTGAATCTACACAATAAAGACGGCTGGCAGATTTTATTTGCCAATGCAAAATAAAGCCTTAGCCCTTTGGGCAAACTATTTAACTCTATGATATAAAAGGGGTTATAAATACTCACGTTCATAGTCCTGAAAATTTGCTTATATCCAGATTCCAGATAAAGCAAATCAAAAAAGCGCGGGTTGAAATTCAAGAAGCCGTGCTGATAAACTGAGATTGGGCTCATATGAAAAATAATACCGCCTTTCTTTAGGAAAAGATTTATATTCTCTATTGCCGTTTTAATGTCGAAAATATGCTCTAATGTTCCAATCTCACAAACAAGGTCGGCCTTACCATAATGTTCTTTTGGAAGAGATCCAGAAAGGTCAACTCGAATATCTGCTCTATCATTGATATCGATTGTAACTACCGATTTAAAACCAAGCGTATCAAAAACTGTCCTTAAATCGCATCTCTTGCGCAAATCCCTGTTTTTCTCCTTGATCTCTTTTGCTTGTTTAGGATATTTTTTTATCAACGTCTTATAAGTAAAACCGCAATCCTGAGTCCCAATCATATAGCAAACCGGATCGGCCGGTAAATAAGGTTTTACTGCTTCTATAAGTTCTAATGCGTGTAGTCTTAAGCCCATGGATTAACCCTCAAATTTAACTGCGTATTCATCTGCGATTCTTTTAAACGCATCGTATTCTTTTTGCCTTAAAGGTATGCCCTTCTTTAATCTTTCCCTAGTATGCTTTTTCTCGGGGTCGCCTGCTACCTGAACAGGGATATCTTTATTCAAAGCAGGCTCAGTCCTAAGTTCGTTCATGAGTTGCGAAAATCTCTTCTTAAAGACATCTTTGCTCTGAAAACAATCTATCCTTATTGCACTTATGAAATGACCGAGGAGACGTTTTTCATTCATCGGCGCCTCAAACATCTTCGGAATATGAGGCCCGTAAGGCATGCCCGTAAGCAAACTGCACAAGATTTCAACAGCCATACTAAGACCGTAGCCTTTATAGCCGCCGATCGGCAGAAGCATAGTTATATCATTCGGATCGGTAGTCTCAGCGCCTTCATTATCTGCGCCAACACCAGAAGGTGCTTGAAGTCCTTCCTCCCGCCATTGTCTAATTTTGTTAAAGGTAACCACACTCGTTGCCATATCTAAACAAAATGGCTCTTCGCTATTGCATGGTACAGCAAAACATATTGGATTGTTTCCTAAAAAAGGCCTTTTTCCTGCATATGTCTTAATTAGGGCGTCTGTATTTGAGAGACTAATACCGATCATATCATTGTTAGCTATTTCTAACGCATAATATGCTGCTGCTCCGAAATGGCTCGAATTGTACACAGCGATGTGCCCTGTGCCGGCTTCGTCGGCAAGTTCTATCGCCCTCTTAGCTGCCTCCATACCTGCCGCATGTCCGAAAGTATGATCCGCATCTAACATGCCTGTAGAAGCAGAGGTCTTCTTAAACCGATAATTTGGATTAGGATTAATGCGTCCACCTTTGACCCCTTTAAGATAATGAGGTAGTAATCTAACGCCATGCGAATCTACGCCCCTAACGGATGTCTGAATTAATCCTTCTGTAACATATCCCGCCACATCATGGCGTACACCGGCCTTTAATAAAACGCTCTTTATAAAATTGCTAAGTTTTTCGGCTGATACAAAAATCTCGCTCATATCTTATGCCTCTTTTTAATATCAACCCATGTACCGCCATCTCTTAAAGTTTTATTTACAGCTTCCAAAACCTGCGTTGGGACGATAGAATCCTTAAAAGTTGGCCTTTTGCCTTCTAAATCACCGATCCTTAGTGTGCCTTCTTCAATCTTAAATACATCGTTTAAAAATTGACGAATGCTATCTATTCCGTATCCACGATAAGAAATTTTACCAACCGGACCATAAGCACTGCAAAAATAGGGATTGGGCTCCTCAACGCCCTTTTTGTCGGTAACGATTGTGATTCCTCGACTTTTTTGGTCCGACTCTAACCTTCCCTTTGTCCCTATAACTTTAATCTTTTGATCGGATATCGCAGAAGTAGATTCAGGGTCAATCCAATTAGTTAAGATATAAGAACTAAATCTTTTGCCCGAAGGCATTTTCCACTCGATTATTCCCTGGATTGAATCATAGGTATTAATCCCGCGCGATAGTAACCAGCCTTTCTGGCCAATCGCCATAACGCGTTCGGGAACGGCTCCGGTAACAAAATATATGATATCGACATAGTGAATGCCGAGGTATTGAAAGACATTGGTCGTCTCAACCCACTTCTTAAATATCTTGGTCGGCATGCTCTTCCTCTGGCTAAATTCCGCAACAAAATAGAGAAGCTCGCCTATTACACCTTGTTCGATGGTATCCTTTAATTTTAAGTTCGCATAGTCAAAGCGCTTATGGAATTCTACGGCACAATAGACATTTTTCTTCTTTTGAATATCTATTAGTTCATATACTTCCTTCGTGGTCGGCGCAAGCGGCTTGACAACGAGGGTATGTAGACCTTCTTTCATCGCTGTAGCCGCAATATCCTTATGCAGATTGTCCGGTACCGCAACTATACAAACTGCGGGTTTTGGGATTCTTTTGAGGGCTTCCTTGTAGCATTCCTCGTCTTGTCTCTTTCCCTGTGGAAAATATGTCAAGGAAACGGCCACATCCATTTTGCGCTGAAGCTGATTTATTTTGCGCTTTGCGACGCGAACGCTTTTAGGACCCGTTGCTGCTACATATACATCGCCAAGGTTGTTCTCCTTCGTCCACTCTAAAACCGCGGGCATGATGGTACCATACTCATCCGTCCCCCTTCCGCATACATACATTCCAGCACCGATAATAAGAATGTTAAGTGATTTCATATTTCCTCATATCAAATTATTTATCTTGTTGTACCTACGCATCTTTCGCAAACTAATCCGCGAAAATCCAACTTTTTGTGTCTTTCGCGAAGCGCATTGAGTTTTTTGCTACGCCATAATTCTACGAGATTATTTCGCTTTATATCTCCTATGGTCAAAAACCCATCGTAATCACAGCAGCATACCGTAACGGCCCCATCCCAAAAAACTGACAAACGTCGCCAAAGTTGAAGACAAGGAACCCGGCGTTTTGACTTTGACTTTTCAATGGAAAGCTTCATAATCTCGTCGTAATCTATTGTTGCGCCAATCCTCGTTACCGAAATACGGTCAACCTTATCTTTCCAATAATCAACAAATCCTAAAATTTCATCCTCATTATTTTTCATCTGAATAATTTGAAGTGTCACTTGAGGAAATATAGAATTCATTTTCTTTTTTAGATATAGTAACGCCTCAATATTAGACATAACTAAATCAAAGTTTCCGCCACATCTGATTTTTTCATAAGTTTTCTTTGTAACACCGTCAAGCGAAATTGTGAGCTTATCCAAACCTGAACTGATTAAACCTTCAGAAATTGAATGCGTTAATTGGTTTGCGTTTGTATTAAATTGTAATATGAGCGGTGAATTCTCCTTTGCATATTGAACCATATCGATAAGCTGTTTATGTAACGTGGATTCGCCCCAAAGGTTTAGCTTCGCTGAATCAACGCCAGCTTTATTACATTCTTGAATAATATGCTGGAACATTTTTAAGGACATCTTACCTTTTTTACGTCTCATAAATTTTCTTTCGCACATTATGCAATTAAGGTCGCATATATTAGTCAATTCGATATCGACGTGAAGGGGGGTGGGCGGAACCACAAGGCTTTTGGCCTCTTCCCAACGTTCAGAAGCCCGTCGATACTTCCCGTCATTTAAAACGCTATTGGTTATAACGATATTATGCCTCTCTTTATGTTTAATTAAATTTTCCATTTTTTACTTGCGTCCTTTTTCAAAATTAACCCTCCACGCAATAAAAGTCCTTCAAGATTTGTGCTTTTAAAAACTTCGTATGCTTCTCTGACAGTATTTACAATTGGATAGCCATGAAGATTAAAAGAGGTATTAAGCAAGGCGCCGCGTCCGGTAATCTTTTCAAATGCCTTGAGTAATTTATAAAATTCGGGATTATCCTCCTCTTTTAGGATTTGAGCTCTCGCTGTTCTGTCGGCTGGATGACAGGCAAATCTCATGCACTTCCATCCTTCTTCTGTGGTATGAAAACCTATGGTCATATGCGGCGACTGTACTTGCTTTGGATTAATTAAATAACGATTTACATATGATTCCAAAATAACAGGCGCAAACGGCATCCAAAAATCTCTGTTCTTTATCATTGTATTTATCCTAAAGATTATATCCGGTATGGTGGGATCGGCAAGAATCGATCTGTTTCCTAAAGCCCTTTGTCCAAATTCCATCCTGTCGCAACATCGTCCTATAACTAAACCTTTTGCAAGGAGCTCGGCTACTGTTTGAATCTCTATATTTTTTTTAACGACTAAATCAGGGTCGTTTGCCGCACAAGAAAAAATGTCCTCATCGTCCTCAACATTAGGGCCAAGATAAAGTCCGGGAAATAAAATTTTGGTTTTCATTTTATTCGAGTTAAAATGAAGTTTTGCTCCTATAGCTGCTCCAATACAATTTGATTCATCTGAGATTGCTCCAGGGACAAACATCTTTTCTACGCAGGGAAGAGCAGCTATCTTACCCATAGCTTTTATGTTCATTGCCACTCCTCCACTAAATACAATGGTCTTTATCTTCGTCTCCCGAATAATATTTGTAACCCATTGACATAACAAATGCTCAATCCACATCTGTAATCCTGCAGCGATATAATCGAATCTATGCCCCTGAAGTTTTTCCTGAAAGTAAAAATAGCTATCTTTTGGGCGGTTTTTCCAAACAAATTCTATCCCTTTTAATTCAAGAAGCTGCGAAAAAACCTCATAGGATTTCCTTGCATTCTTAGAATTAACGTACGGCGCTAACCCCATAACCTTATATTCATGTTCAAGCGGCTTCATCCCCAGAAGGAGTGTCATATGGCGATAAATCCGCCCCAATACGCAATTATCAGTTGCATAAATCCTTCTGAAATTATTGCCCTCTACGATTGAAAGTGTCGCATTTAAGCCGTCCCCCAATCCGTCAGCGGTTATTATCACCGCCCTTTCCCCTCTGAAAGGACTTGCATAATATCCATAATATGCATGGCACCAATGGTGTTCGATACGAACCACTTGCGAACGTTTTAATCCAAGAAATTCTGCTACAATATTAGTGGAATCCTCAGAATATGTTTTCTTCTTTGATGGGTCATATTCAGCCCAATAATCCTTAGGATATTGGTCGTGAACCCACCTATTACGGAAAACAAGTGCTTCATCTATTTCTTTGCCTTCATAAAATCTTGGATACCATACTTCGCGCTGCTCGCGAATTCGGTCTGACACAGACATAGTAGGAATTCTGCAGAGCATTGCTGTATAGTTTTCATTTAGAGTTGCAACACCTACTCCACCCAAAGTGTTCGAAGGTGCAAAATTCATGCAAAATTTAATCGAATTAGCAGGAAAAGACATGTCATTTTTAATTCTTGTAAATCGCTCCTCGCTTACCGCAGCTACAATTTCATCACCCGAAAGCAGACCAGCGCCTGCTGAATGATCCCAATTAATTCCTAAAAAATTCATTTTTTTCGCAATTTGTAACGCTTTATTATTCATTGCCGTGCCTTAATATTCGTCCGCCTATCCCGAAAACAAATTGTCTATAAATACCTAATCCAAGCGCAGCGCTTCTTTCGGGATGAAATTGACAACCATAAATATTATCGCTTCGAATCACAGAGCAAAAAACATTATTGCCATACTCGGTCTCAGCCAGTATACAACTTGGATTATCCGGCTTAACGATATATGAATGAACAAAATACATTAAACTTACCGGTGGAACCCCCTCTAAAATTGTATCTTTCCAAAAATCTGACCTTATCCCTTCACGCGATTGAGGATTACTCTGTGGTAGTCCGATTTGATTCCATCCAACATGTGGTATCTTAAAAAAGGAGGTGCCTTCCTGTGGTATATGTAGTTTTGCAACTTTACCATTAATCAAATCCAGCCCCTTGCACAAGCCGAATTCCTCGCCCTCGCTCATCAAAAGTTGCATTCCAAGACATATACCAAGCAGCGGTTTACCAGCATTTGCGTGCTCCTTGATCGGTTCAAGTAAATCTTTTTCGCTTAAATTCCTCATCCCTTCTCTAAAAGCGCCTACCCCGGGCAGTATGAGGATATCGGCTCTTCTCACTGCATCGGGATTGTCTGAGATTTCAAAATTTGCCCCTATTTCTTTTAACGCATGTTCAATGTTAAATAGATTGCCGCAGTTATAATCAACTACAACGACAAACGGTTTATCGCCCAAGGAACCGTTAGGAGAGTGTTCATCCGCTCGACCCATTAACTCAAAATTACCGATAGCTCTAATCGCCCTTATACGTACCCTATCTGTTTGTTTCAATTGTAATTTTAGATCGGTTATCGACAAAGGCTGTATTTGTTTAAATCGATAATTTTCTGTTTGGGAATATTTTTTTAAAAACTCTATATTCCCTTCCTCAAATTTATCAGAAGCTGCGTCTTTGGTAATCTTATCGTAGTGAAATATTGAAGCGGCAGAAACCGCACTTACATTAGTTTCTTTAATAAGCGTCTCTATATCTTCCGATTTTCCAGCGCCACCACAGGCAATGACTGGAATTGGAACAAGATCCGCAATCTTTGCTACTAATTCGATATCATATCCTTCACCAGTTCCTTCGCGGTCGACGGAAGTCACTAAAATTTCCCCTGCTCCAAGCTCATGCACCAACCTTGCCCATTCGTAAACGTCTACTCCTGTCTCCTGTCTACCACTATCAACCAAAACTTCGTATCTACCGTTGCTCAATCTCGTTGTTTCTATCGAAACTACAATGCACTGAGAGCCAAAGGCCCTAGTTCCTTCTTTAATTAGGTTGGGATTTTTAATGGCTGCTGTGTTTATTGCCACCTTATCTGCCCCTGCCCGCAAGGTACTTCTTATGTCTTCTACGCTCCTTATCCCTCCCCCAACAGTTAATGGGATAAACATCTTCTTTGCTATGCGCTTGACAACATCCGACAGGTTATTCCTGCCATAGAGACTTGCGACAACATCCATACATATCAGCTCATCAGCACCATCTATGTAATATCGGTATGCAAAATCTTCGGGCTTTCCCAAAACCCGAAGACCTTCTAGATGAACTCCCTTAACTAAGTTCGGTCCTTTTATATCCAATCTTGGAATAATTCTTATGGGTCTCATCGCTTCCGTTATTTATTAACTTTAATCCTTTCGCGTAATAAAAGTTCTGCTAATTTAAAATCTATCTCGCTATCAATATCTATCGACCTTTCACTTGGCATAGTATAAGCGAAAGTGTTCTTCCCTAAAAAATTTTTTTTCTTCTTAATGTAACTCACGTAAGCCAAATAAATCGCTCCATTCAATCTGTAAAATGCAGGAAGTTCCTGACGGTTCTTATTTATGCTTTCAGGTCTTAAAAAATTGGCCATCCGCCCATTTGATGGCAGCGTATTCGAAAAATAAGGATGATGATCTGTCTCGGTAATAGAAATTACCGCTTGAGCATTCTTCTTAAACAACAACTTTATTGCGGCATCAATATCTTTACTGGTTCGAAGGGGGGAGGTCGGTTGAAGTAACATCAGCAGTTCAAAAACGCTATTATTTTTCTGCAGCCAGGCTACAGCGTGCGAAACGACCTTAATACCCTTAACGTTATCTCCAGCCAATTTCTTAGGTCGCATAAAAGGCACCTCTGCTCCATATTTTTTAGAAATTCTGGCAATCTCTTTATCATCTGTAGAGACAATAATTCTGTCGATATATTTACTATTCTTCGCTTGTTCAATCGTCCATAAAATCAAGGGCTTTCCTAATAATGGTCTCATATTTTTACGATGAAGGCCCTTACTGCCACCCCTTGCGGGAATTAAGGCCAATATTTTTTTATTTCTAAACATTATATCCACCTATTTCGTTTACAAAATATCCCTTTCTAACATAAGGGCATAAACATAATTAGCGATAGCAAGAGAAGCCGTCAAACCAGGTGACTCTATTCCCCATAAATCGAGCCATCCAGGTTCAGGGGCCCAATCGAAACAAAAATCCTCTACCGGCTCCTTTGAACCAAAGATCCTCGGCCTGATGCCTGAGATATCAGGCTGTAAGCGCGAAGTATCCAGGTTTGGAAGATAGCGTTTGATCGCTGGAGCCATACTCTCAACTATATTTTTTGCTATACTGAAATCTTCCAATCTATCTGTCTTTTCAGTGTTAGGGCCGAAGCGCAGGCTTGCCTCGAGATCCGGCGTTGCGTCAACTCGTTCCTCAATTAATCCGGGTACGATAGCGGGATAAATTATGTGCTGAACTGGAGATTTACCAGAATATCTTATATAACTTCCTTTAGTAGGATATAATCTCGGGACGTTGCGGCCATGAAATACTACGTTGCTTAAGTCAATCGCATAGAGACCTGCCGCATTGATTACAACCTTGCAGGTAACAGAAACTTTTTCTTTCCCTCCAAGCCTTACGGTCCAAGCGCTATTAGCGCGCTCTGCGCCTACCACCGGTGAATTTGCAGCAAATATGAGGCCGTCTGATTCCGCTGATATCAACAACGATTTCATAAAACTATGGGAATCGAAAATTCCGCTGGATGGAGACAGTAATGCCGCAACAGCATTTATTCCTGGCTCAACTTCTTTTATCTGCCCACTATCCAGCTCGATAAGGTCGTCAACGCCATTTTCCATAGCTTGTCTTTTCGTCAATTCAAGTTTCGGAATCTCATCTTTAGTCACTGCAATAAATAGCTTTCCTACCTTCTCGTGTTTTATATTGTATTTTTTGCAATGTTCATATACCAAAATCTTTCCTTCCAGGCACAGAGATGCTTTTAAAGAACCGGTATGATAATAAATCCCGGCATGTATTACCTCGGAACTACGGGAAGATATGCCCAAACCATATTGAGGTTCTTTCTCCAGCAAAATAGCAGAATGGCCTTCGCTGACAACCTTTCTAGCTATTGCCAGCCCTATCGCACCCGCCCCTATAATTACCACTTCGGTATCCATCTTTTATGCCTATTTTGTCTACTTTATCTTACGTAAAATCGCAGATATTTCATTCACAAATTGTTTCATTATTGATTTTGGTGCTCCCGTAACAGAAAACCCACCCGAATACGGCTCTGGCCATCCGCTTCGCACATATATGTTCTTGGCTTCTAAATCTTGGGTTATCCTCTCAGCTTTAGTACGGTCACGTAAGTTTACATATACAAAATTAGAAGCGTTGCCGCCATTATGTTCTAACCCGAGCCTGTCAAGTTCACCTTTTAAATAGGCGAGGCCCTCCCTGACGTCCTTAATATAACTTTCAACGATGTGATAATTATCCAAAAAGAAACATGCTACTTCCATTGAAGCGGTGTTGGTTTCATAACCAGCACGAACCTTTGATACATAATCTATATTTTCAGGTGAACCCAATAGATAACCCAAACGGATGCTGGGAAGCCCGAACCCCTTAGAGAAAGAGCGCATTACAAAGGTATTTTCAAAACGGTCTATTAAACCGATGGCGGTAGGCCCGCCAAAGCCAAAATAGACCTCATCTATCGCTAAAAAAGTCTTATTTTTTAGACAGGCCTCTGCAATTGATTCAATGGCATCGAGATCGAGAGTTCCCTCAATCGGAACGTTGGGATTCGGAAGAAAAAGGATCGATGTCCTTTCATCTAAAAGCCTTAGCATTTTGTCTACGTCGAGCTTATATTCTTTCGTATACCCTACCATCTTGTATTCGAGATTAAACATCTGGCAGTAAACAGGATAAAGAGCGAAACCCGGCATTGGAAATACGATGTTATCGCCTGGCTCTGCGATTGATTCAATCAATGCCTTTATAGCTCCCGAGACACCTTCCGTTATATATATCTTCCCCTCCTCCACTTTAAGCCAGTCCGCAAGTTTCTTATAAAACGGGCTCACATCGGGATAAAAATTAAAGCGCGCATTCGCTAATCTCTTATGCAAAAGTCTAAGCGTCTTGGCTCCGAAAGGCACGGTCCTTTCATTCCTATCAAGAAATAGGCCGGTGGAGGTATTCCGGTAAGCACCAACCCTTATCCGTTTTAACTCACAAAGATGTTTTTTAAATTTAGATTTCAACATTTAAACCTTCTGCTTTTTATCTCTATTTTCTATAATAATGATTTTATCCTTACCCCAATTTTTAGCGTACAATTCATTCGCATATTTAATCGCTTCATCTTGATTCTTCCCCGCGTCAAAACCTTCAAGAAGCCATCGCAAGTAAGTGCCTATTCTTTCCCCTCCTTTCCCGTCTCGAAAAGGATCTAATTCAGCCAAGTGATCAGTCCAATCGCCAAGTTTAGGATTGCTATCGGGATTATCCTTATATCCCTTCAAAGCCAACATTAAATTTTCCAGTGCATTAAAAATAACAACGTCACGTCCCCAGTTATAAAATTCATAATCTTTGCAATTAGTTGTATCGCAGAGAATGCCTTTAGAGCCGGCGATTACGGCTTCAATTAATGCGGAAGATATGCCTATTCCTATAGCCATATCAGATCCAGCTGAAGCTTCAGCTGGAAAACGATTAATTACATCTCCAACTCGAATACACCTGCCTGTTCTCAATGCCCTTTCTAATAAAGGTTGTATTGACTTAAGATCATCGATGACAAAAGGTTTCTTCGACTTGATTACCAGGCCAACAGATGGGTCATCGATAACCCATTGTAAAAATGTTTGATAAAATTGCGTTATTTCTTTTTTTGACACCGGAGAAAAAGGACCAAACGAGTTATCAAATAATGCTATGACAAATTGAGCGCCTTTTGCTCTTGCTTTTTGAGACATCTGTTGATTCGGATTTCTCCATCTCCCTATAACATCGTTTGGATATCCTGAAACAATTAATACTTTGATCATGTCATAATTCGCCTTTATATAGTACCTTGTCTTCTTACTCCAAACGAAAAAAATATGTTTTGTATAAAACCCAATGCCTGTTGAATCCAATGGGTAAAGCTCCGTCCTTTGTTTCCCCACAAGTACGCCTGGGCTTTCCTCTTTTACGTCAAAAGCAATAGCTTGAACGATATTTTCAGCAAGCCCATCTTCAGGAATATAATTTATTCTGATATTAAATGCTTCATAAAAAGAACGCCAATAATGAACTTGTTTTAGCAAACCATTGGCAACATCAACTAACCATTTTTCAAGCTGAGTTCTTGCTTCTCTTCTTTTAAAAATGTAGTTCTTGGGTAAGCGCGGAGGCAGCCAATAATTTGAGCCTTGTGTTTCAATCACGTTTTTCTTTAACGCTGACCATCTAAAGCCCAATCGGTTAATTTGCTGAATGATTTCTTTTTTTACCAGACCTCTAACGGTAGCGCTGGGGGGTGTTAAATATAGATGGTCAAAATAGATTAAAAGCCGTTCTGGATTTATGGCGCTACCCTCAAACCAATTTAAATCATTCCTTCTTGAAAAATCTATTCCCTCGTTATAGTGACAAGCTATCATCCCATCCGTTGCAACATTTTTTATGGAGGCATTAACCTCCTTAGACCGATTAAAAAAAACATAAAATTTTTCAATGTATTTTTTTATAGATGACCTTATACATCGTCGGCATAGCGGGTCGCACATAAAATCAATGGTCATAACATGTACTAACCTTATCGGAACATCCTCAAGATCCCAAAATTCTTTAAGTAGCGGAAAAATCCCCATCCTAGGAACCTTAATGGCCTTATCGGCAAAAGGTAATTTTTTATTATTACGCTTATACCACTGCATTGCATATCCTTTATAAATAAAAGGTCGGATTTCGTTTCTAATAATAGATTGTAAATACAGTAGTACGCGTTCGCTCGGAATTTTTTCAAGCACAACTTTATATAAAGAAGATGAAACAATCTTTTCTGAAATCCGTAACGTATAAGCGAGTAGTTTGGCCTGAGCCTCGTACCTTAAGGCCGAGCCGTCTATATTTTTCATTTCCCCTAAACTGTACTTTAACATCTCAATTTCTATAATATATTGAAAGCTTACTTTTGTTTAGAAAGGGGATCGGAAGGATAAGCCTCGACTCCCTCCCCAGTCTTCATCCAAAGCCTATAATGTTGACTTAATAATTTATTATTATCTAAGATGTTGCGTAAATTAATTCGAACGGTTTTAGAAATACTTTTCCCTGATAATTCATAACCAAATTTTTTCATCACTTCACTATTAATAAGTTCTACAAAAAAAACTTCGAATGGCGTCGCTTTCTTTTTCCATCTTCCGATCGGTTTCTTTGAAATTGTATCTAGTTTTTTATCAAAGGAGGATTCGCCATCCCACTGATTTCCCGATTTATCCTTAAATTTTGCTGCATCTAACATAAGGGGGTCAAACTTTAAATCCAAAAAGGAACATATATTTCTGATTACTTCAATTGGATTCTGAACTAAATTTTCATATTTTAATAAATAGTAATTTTGATTCTTAAACCGTTGGTTATATTCAGATGCCTTTAAAAACGAATTCAGCGAACAAAATGCAGAATCTAAATAGGAAAAATCCGGTTCATAAGTCATTTCTCTGTAAGAGCACATTACATCACGTGGGTCTCTTATCACATGAATGGTCTTCCCGGATGGAAACATTTTTAAAAAATTTGGAATCTGCCCCCAGCACACATTTGTTTTCTCGCCCCAGCCGATAACGCCCTTTTTATACTCAGATATCAACGCCTCCATAATAAGGTCGTATATATGGTTATAATCTATTTTTTTAAAATTTCTTAAGTCGCTTATCACGTCATCGGCCACAAACCGCATTCCCCATCTGTTATATATCCGTGCGTGCGTTTCGGTTACGAGCCTTTCCGCATTTTTAATTTCATAAATGGGGTCATATCTACCGTAAGAAAATCTCATAAAATGCACAGAATCATAAGTAACCCAAAGTTTTGGGTGATTAGCGAGCATTCTACTAACTAAAGTAGTGCCCGATCGATAGACTCCGGTAATAAACACTCTGACTTTAAAATTATCTTTCATTCCTTTAAAACTAAAATTTAATTACCTTTACAAAGGTATTTCCGTATTTATCGCAAGTAGCTACGCCAATAGTCTCCACATCATCTGAATGAATTGAATCATAATCAAAAGTATAGGACCATTTTAATAGAGAGGTATCGAAATCGAGATTATCGTGAATAAAACGTTTGGACCTAGTTTTAACGGCTAAAAAGGGTTGTGGTCCAAAAACCTTTCCTTTGGTAGTTTCAATTTCCAAAAATAACTCCTTATCATTGCGTCTAAGCGATAGGCTAAGCTCAACTGGCTCATAATTATGATTAGTGCCATAAATTACTGACCTAAAAGCCTTAACCGCCTCACAAAATTTAAATTTTACGCTCGGGAATTTTTTTGCTGCCTTGATAATTTTTTCTCTTATGCAATCTATCTCATAAGCCATATCGCGGAAATCATGATTATTAAATGCCATTAAGGTGGGCTTTCCAGAATCTGCGCGCGCAAAAGCTTTGTCAACTTCCTCTTGCGGAAGCTCTCTTCCTCTAATAAGCATATCTATACAACGAGCAATCCAACGCCTACAAGTTCCTGGTATCTGCCAACTATCAAAACTTGGTTGATAAACGGACCAATCATCGGGGGCTAATCTCCAATCCCCGGAACGGCCTCTTCTTAAATCTCGTTCACTTTCTTTAGCAGAATTGGATTTACATGACCAATTGCTAAAATCAAATGGCATCCACTGTTCAAAAAAAAGATGACTATCAGGCCTTTCAGTTTGAAAGCCTGCCCTTACGGCCGTGGGAAAATAATTTCTTTCTATAATCCTTCTGCAAAGAATTTCATATAAGTGCGGTGAATTGACGTAACTCGTAGCACATCGGTGCGCTTCTTTATAGACCGACATCGGGTGAAAATGCCAATGGATTCCATCCTGAAAAGAATTATATTTCTGTAATATTTGTTTATAAAAATCGTAAATTTTATGATATCCTATATCCTTTTTTCGCGGATTATAATCGTAACCAACGTGATCAACGCAAAACCAATTATAAATCCATCCGTTTCCAAAAGAATCCAATACCCTATTACGAAACTCGGGCGACAAAATCTTCTTCAGCATAAAATCAATTTTATTCCAAGAATCATTATAGCTGAGCATGTGCGGCGAAAAAGTTCTTGCGATTAATTCAGTCACCCGCCCAAAATCAATTTCCCTGTTTTGAATTTTTCTGAGGTTTTCTCCTGAAGGCGCTAATGAAATCCCATATATATCGTAAAGTCTTTCGAATGTTGCCTCAAGAGACTCATAATGGGGACCTTCGGCATCAACGCAATGTACTATATATAATATTTTTTCCCTCATACAAATTTCCTTACTTTTCCGAAAAAATAATTATAAAACTTCATGAGACCTTATGTTTAAGCCTCCATTCTCCGTTTGACTTTTCCCATAAATGAGGAGATCTAAATTTGTCTGCCAACTCCAAAAATTTTTCTTCGGTTAAGCTTACATATTTGAGTATTTCATTAAAATATTTTTTAGGAAATTCGCCGTCAAAACGATGAACTAAGGCTACAGCCTCTTTTCTTGTAATATGATGATTTCGGATTTCTTGGGAAGCTTCGTAACTAGCCCTACCTAATCCAAATTTTATATATGTCGTCCAATAATGGAGGCCATCGATTTTGTCATCTAAACTGTTATACTTGGAAAAAGTTCCTTCGGTGCGCTGTGGATTTGCCTCAAAACCTGTGTGTTCTACAGCATAATAATAATTCTCATGTGGCGTCCATTTAAGATAATACCCAAGATAACGAACATCTATTTGAGCTTCTCTAAGCTCTTTTAAATCCGCCGGCATATATGGCTTTAGGTCGTTTAATGTTAATCTATATTTGTCTATTAATTTATCAACCGAAACTCCACCAAGATATATCGTAGAAAGATTTCTTTTATTAAAACTGTAATAACCTATATTCCGATTGGGAATAAAGTTTTCGGCAATAGGATTTCCATATTCCGCTTCATTTTCACCATAAAAAACGAGTTGAACTTTAAAGTTCAAAGCCAACTTTGGTGCCAGGTTCTTCTGCCCAAAAATAAACGGCTGAAAAGGGTGAAATAGATTCTCTACGGATAATCTTGTTAATAAGCGATGGGTTTTTCCATTTGGATTAAAAGTTACATTATCAAAACCACCGATATCTATCCAATTTCGAAAATTCTTCCATCCGACTTCAGTATATAAATGAGGAGGCCAAGTTACGGTAAGAGGGTGCATTCCATATTTATACTTCAACATATGGGCGGCTTTACTGCTATCTTTACCGCCACTACCAGGCACAATTACATCATAATAACCATCCTTTCGTCGGTACTTCTCTAAAAGTTGAATTAATTCTTCTTCGCGCTGCTTCCAATCTATAGCCCTGTCTTTCATTTCAACATATCTGCATGCATCGCATATGCCTTCCTCATCGATAAAAAGGGTTGGCTTTTTCTGATCTATCGTATGCGTAAACTCGGGAACTGAGCAAGGTCGTTGATTCGACATAACACATCTTTTACAAAACTTTACTTTTGTGGGCAAACCATAATAAGCAACTATTTTTTTATCCAAAATTTTAACTCCCCCCAAATTCGTAGAATTCTTTTTTAATCAAATTACTATTCAGAGTTATATTTTTTAATATAGCTAAGATCTTCTCGCTAGCCTCACCTGTTCCGTAGGGATTCTTTAATTGCCTCAATGACTTTCTAAATTCCATGGAAATAGCTTTTTTTATTGCTTTAAAAATCAATTCTTTCTTGTACTCTTTAACGTCTATGACATTTACTGTTCTTATCCTCCCATCTTGTCTATCGCCTATATTTACAGTTGGCAATCGAAAACTTGGAGCTTCAATTATTCCGCTTGAAGAATTGCCTACCATAACATCGCTATACTTAAGAAGAGAGAGATATTTAAGCTGGCCGAGCGAAATGAAGAGTTTGGCTTGAAGTGAATTTCCTTTTACAAAACTTTCGATTTTTTTCTCTATTTTTCTTCCTTGTGGGTCAGCGTTCGCGGAAGTAAACACCCAAAAAATTTCTTTGAAACTCTTTAAAGCCGCGAGTAATTGCGTCATCTGTCTCTCAGCGGTATCGAATTCCAACGTTACCGGATGAAAAGTAACTACTCCTATACGTTTATCTTCGGGCAAGCGAAGTTCGTTCCATAAAGTCTTTCTGTCAAAAAGATGCAACCTTTTTATATTATCCAATCCGGGCGCACCAAAGCAGAATACCTTTGAAGGGTCCTCTCCCATTTGGATTATCTTTCTTCTGTACTCTTTCGTGGCTGCGAAATGAATATGGCTCATCTTTGTAATCGAATGTCGGAATTGTTCGTCAAAGGCCCCGCGAGTTGTTTCTCCCCCGTGGATATGAGCGACTGGTATTTTAAAC
>Ga0111183_1004_pt1 | contig 38444 bp, 32 predicted proteins | sample DeeMarSWOR324_28_FD_80238 | JGI IMG/M metagenome (GOLD analysis project Ga0111183, IMG submission 80238) | Omnitrophica WOR_2 bacterium SM23_29 | reverse complement strand
AGAGTAAATGTATCATCATAAAAGAATATCTCGTCTATCTTATATTTTGATTTATAATAAATGAGTTCTTCGATGCAATTATCCACGCTTCGCTGCCGGACATATTTACCAGCGTCTTTGTATAATTGCCTATAACTATGATTAAAACAGTAGCTGCAACTGTAAGGACAACCGCGGCCTGTCATCACGTATATGCGGCCCCTGAAACAGCCGTATCGATAAAAAAGGTCTTTATCTGGGAAGGGCAGTTCATCGAGGTTCTGCCTGAGCGGCCGGAGGGGATTTTTTATAACTTTACCGTCTTCTTTAAACCAAATATTCATTATATCCTTTCTACGGCTTCCGTCCTCCATGCTATCGCATAACTCAAGCAATGCATCTTCCCCCTCCCCGATGCATATCATATCGATTTCCGGAACATCTATAACGACATCCGGGAACATTGTTGGATGTAATCCCCCTGCTATTATTGGGACATCGGGAAAATGACTTTTAAGAAAACGCATAGTTTCCTTGCACCAGGGAAACAGGTTCGTCAATATGGAGAAACAAAATAAATCCGGCTTGAATTGTCTGGCTACCTGTAGAAACCTTTTGCGGATAATTTTTTGAGTCTTTAGAAAAAACAATTTGTACTCTATATCCCCTGCTCCCGGATCGAAAAGCAATTCAGTTTTATGTCCGGCCTTCCTCAATACGGCAGAGAGGTATTCTATACCTAACCACTCTGCGTTTCTGAAAACAAATAGTACCCTCACCTTATCTCCCGTTTGCGTATAATCCGCACTTCATCTTTAAGGAGAATCTTTTCCAGCCACACGTATAAAACAGTAAAAAGATATTTTCTGCCCATTTTTCTAATGCTTAATTTTGAAACACCACTCTTTCGACCATACCAGTTAATCGGTATCTGAGCAAAAGAATAACCTCTTATAATTGCCTTTAATGGAATTTCGACCGTTATATTGAAATATAATGCTTGTAAAGGCAATATGGATTTTATGACATCAATCCTATAAAACTTAAAGGCATTTGTGATATCATTTGCTTTTATAAAGAATAAAACTTGAATAAAAGTGTTCGCTATACGGTTAATTATCAATTTTAGCAGCGGATAATCTTTAACTATGCTCCCTTTTATAAAACGAGAACCGAATACGCAATCATATCCTTCCTCTATCTTTCGAAAACAGTTGACGACGTCTTTCGGATCATCTGATAAATCGCCCATAACAATCCCTACGGCATCTCCGGTAATATTCGAAATGCCGTCCTTAACCGCTCTGCCGAAACCCGCTGGTGAGTTTCGGGCTATCATATTTACTCGGGGATTTGCCCGTCTTATGTCTTCTACTATTCCAAGCGTTCCATCGGTACTGTTATCATTAACGACGATAATTTCATAATCGATGCTTTCCTTCTTAAGTTCGGAGTCAAGGTCATCTATAACCTGTTTAATACAATCTTCTTCGTTATGTGCTGGTATTATCAGGGATAGCTTCATTTCATAACTTAACTGGTCTTTTCATTACTGCTATCAAATGATTTGAAAGATTTCCTAATAATTTTATTTCGGATAATTTATCGTCGAACTTCTCGAACCTCTTAATTAATTTCGAACTTAAGTGAGGGTTAATTTTGTCTAAAACAAAGTACGGTCCCCAAAAATGCGCCCTTATAGAAATATTGGAAAAACCTGATTTTTCCAATATTTTCTTAAAGGACGCCACCGTCTCAAAAGATTGATAACACGAAACGATGGACCGCAATTTAAATAATCTGCATAGAGTATTATAAATTCCGTACAGATTAAGCGAAAATAATGGCGCGGCGGTAATGAAAACGTATCCTCCAGGTTTTATGACCCGAAATATTTCCTTGAGCAGCAACTCTCTATTTTTAAAATACCTTAATGTCTCTATGCTTATCACTGCATCGAAACTGCTATCGCTAAATGGCAGGTTCATCGCATCGGCCATCTTTACAGGCACATCCGGGTATGAGCTTTTTAGTTTCCTAATCATATTTTCCGACCTGTCGACACCCATACAACGGAAACCTTGCTTTTTTATGAGATTTGTATAATATCCCGCACCGCAACCTACATCTAAGATAACGCGGCCCTTATCTAAATTGGACAAAAAACCGAGCAAGGCATCCTCGATCTTCTTCCTTCCAAATTGAAATGCGGATTTATAGTAATCCCTGAGATCTTCGGAATATTCTTTGGCGAAGATATTAGCTCTGTCATCGTGCATGGATATGCTTACGGGATTGAATGAATCCCTAATAACATTGCTCTGGCAAAGCCTTCTTATTTCCCTTAAAGTAAAAATATTCAATTCTTTTTTACCTTGGTGTTCGGAAGCATAATTTAAAATCCTCTCGAATTCTCTAAAAATATTCTCGGAATCCCACGCAAAACTTGTGGGGTGAAACCATAGATGGAATATCTTCTTCTGCTTAATCGCTGCATCAATTCCTTTCTTGGCCCTTTTGAAACGGAAGCCATGAGGAATTAATTTGCTTGCGCCATACGCGAATCTAAATAACATAGAGCTGGGAATTTCTATCAAACCTTTGTCCAGAATTATATTTGGCATAACAACCGGTGGCCGAGAAGCAGCCATATCGTTTAAAAGGCGGAGCGTCTTCTTGATAATTTCGGGTCCTAAGTTACTCTCATATACGTCGCCTTTACCGCGGAATATTTTAAAGCCGTATTTAGACAATATATCTAAATGTCCCGGCGAATTCCGAGGGAACGTAAAACTGTTCAATTCTATGCCTTTCTCTTTTGCCAATGAAACGCATTTTGCGATATCTGATTCCGCTGTTTCTTTTGAACAGCCCTTATCGGAAAAAACGGGATGGCAAAACGAATGAGATGCAATCTCCTGTTGCGGTATGGCATCTTTAATCATATTTACGATATCGCTCCCATACCAAAATTTATCCTTAGATAAATTGGTTCCCGGATCGCAGCTAAACCAATCGCCTGGGAACCAGTTATGTTTAGGTCGTACTATATCGGGATGGAGTCTGCCATTTTCCTTATGGCAACTATCCAGAAAAAGATGGCCGACGATTGCCCAGGTGGCGGAAATTTCATATCCTTTAAATAATTCCAGCAATCTGGCGATTATAAAACGATATTTCTCATAAGCTTCTCTATATTTAATATGCCCGCCGTGGTCAAAAGTCCCCCACGCAAGTTCGGTATCAATAGAAATTGTAAAAATCCCTTTTTCAAGCATAGGTTTATCTTATTTGGATATTTCTGTAACTATACGTCAGCCTCTGCCCCCTCTGAGGCCGCACTACCGTCAAATGGTAGCGGCCAGCTATAGGTATGGTCTCTTTTTGCGATTTGGTATCAACCCACTCATTAAATCTATCGTCAAAAAAGACGATATACTCTATATGATTATCCGAAAGAAGGTTTGAGGTATCAAAATCACTAAAGATACGCCTTTTGAAATTATGCCCATATGCTACCGAAGTGCTGCTTTGATGAGTGATACCGCCAAACAAATAGACATAGTAGTCAGGCAGATAATACATCGCCTGCATAAAAAAAGATGAGGAGGATACAATTATAGAATTTTCTGCAGGAATATTTTTTCTTATATATTCGAGTTTCTCGGATAGTTGAGCATCTATCTTCTCGCTGTCTGGATACCTCCGAAAGGAATCGGAGAAATTGATTTCATGCTGAGATTTAAAGTCGTATAAATACGCGAAGACATTAGTAAAGATGAACAAGGACATAAATGGGGCCAGCACCGCATTCCTGCTCTTAAGATATTTTATTTTTAAAGGCGTATTCTCTATAACTTCACCGGCCATCACATTTAAAAATTCCGCTAACAGGATAATCATCGGTAACAATGAAACTATGATATATCCGGGAGTAGCAAAATTAAAAAAGGACCAGAACGCCAGGGAAGGAATTATCCAAAACAAAAATATCTGCGCTCTTTTGTTAGAAAATATACTTTTAACATTAAAAAATTGCGGCAAATAATAAAAGAGAGGAATAACGCCTAAACCAAAAGTTATAAAATAGGTAAATATTTGATACTTTAAGTTCGCTTTCAAAAGTCCGGGTATGTTGAATACGGAACTGGACAGACGACTTTGGCCTGAAGAAAACTCCTTCCAAATAAAAGAGGCCAGCTCCTTTACCCCTCCAGACATCAAACTCATAGGAATAAACCATGCGAGACAAACTAAGATCAACACGGCTAAAGAAAAAATTTTAAGCTTCGTTTTTACCCTAAAAAATGCCCATGCCCAAAGCGGAAAAAGAAAAATAAAGTCCTGAGGTCGAGTTCCCATCATTAAACCGTAAAATAGCGATGCCCATAACAGAAAATTTTCTTGCTTTTTATAAATGACTTCAAATAGAAAGAAGCCGGTAAGTAATACAAAGAAGCCCTCCATAGGAAAGGGATTGATAGTAGAATTGTAGTGCCAAAATAAGGGGCTGGCTATATATATTAAAGAAGACAGTATACCTACTCTAAAATCAAAAATTTTTGTGCCAACCCAAAATAACGCTACGCAAATTAATCCGCTAAAAATAATGCTCAGATAAAGAAGGGACAAAAACGGATCGCCTAAAAAATAATTTATAAACTTCGCTGACATCACATACAGGTAATGGCCGGGAAATTCAGGAAAGTAATCCTTAATCGAATAATGATGCATAGCGATAGCAAATTGCGGCCCATCCCAACTTGCAAACATTTTGCTTTTAAAAGGGAACCTAATCCCTACGCTAAGGGAGAAAATAATCAATGATAATAAATAAAACTTCCTTTGTTTTATCACAATATGCTTCCTTTAGATCGAACTCTGCCAGACGTTGAAGAAAGATACCAACTATATGTATGTTTTAACCCAGACAAAAGATCGGTCTTGGCTTTCCACCCTAATAAACTTAACCAGCTGACATCGAGTACTTTCCTTCGCACACCATCTGGTTTATGGATATCGAATTTTAGTTCTCCTCGGAACCCCACTACCCTTTTCACTAACTCCGCCAATTTGCGTATGGATATGTCGACGCCTGTACCTATATTGATAAGTTCGACAAGATTATTATGCTGCATTACAAATAAAGACGCTTCTGCTAGGTCCTGCGCATATATGAATTCCCTGCGCGGCCTTCCTGAACCCCATATCGTAACGCTAGATTTGTTTTTAACTTTTGCCTCATGGAATTTTCGCAATAAAGCAGAAATCACATGCGAGGTTTTAAGGTCGAAATTATCATTTGGCCCGTAAACTGTAGCAGGAATTACGGAAATAAAACGGGTGCCGTATTGCCTATTGTAAGCCTGACATAGCTTAATCCCCGCAATTTTAGCAACCGCATACGGTTCATTGGTCGGCTCTAACGGTCCTTTTAATAAATACTCCTCTTTCATCGGCTGATGACAATCGGCCGGATAAACGCAGGAACTAGCAAAAAAGATGAGTTTCTTGACCTTCGCTTTCCAAGCCGAATGAATTATATTAGTCTGAATTGCTAAATTCCGATAAATCAATTCTGCCGGATAAGCTAAATTCGCTCCAATCCCTCCCTCTTGTATCGGCGCTATGAAACAATTATCTGGCCTTTTCTTTTTAAAAAAAGAAAAAGCGTCTTTCGGATTAGTAAAATCGATTTTGGAAGAATCAGCTAAAATTAAGTTAACAAAACCTTTTTTCTTCAAATGTTGCACTAGGTTAAGGCCTATTAAGCTCCTATATCCCGCTATGAGTATCTTAGACTTTCTATTCATATAATTTATTTTACGCCCGATAAAAAATCTCTTATTACATTAACAACATAATCGAGTTCGCCTTTTTTCATGTCCTGATGAATTCCTATATGAAGGCCGTTATCGCCCATATATTCGGCGTTAGGAAACTCGCCCAACTTATGTCCTAAATATTCAAAACCCGGACATTGTGTCGGCATCGATAAGAAAAGACTTCGCGTATCGATACCGTGTTTTTCCAAAAAATATACTAGCTTATCTCTACTAAAATTAACCTCTTCACTTAGGATTATGGCAAAGGCGTGGGGGCCAATTTGCTCGAAGGGCTCTTCCTCGAGAGTATATAAATATGGTTTAAATTCTCTAAATTTATCCATCATATACAAAAGGTTCTCGCGTCTTTTCTTTAAAATCTGAGGATAAATATCGATGTTTCCTAAACCAATAGCTGCTTCCAATTCGTTCATCTTAGCGGAAAATCCTATCCGCTCGAATATAAATCTTATATCTCTATTATCACCGTACTTAAATCTTTTGTCGCACTGACCCGAACTTACGTTTAATACGCAACTTTCGCATTTACAGGCTCTTCCATGAGCTCTTAAGGACCGTAGGATTTCAGCAAAATCCGGCCTATTTGTAACGACCATTCCTCCTTCTGCTGTAGTTATCATATGGGCGACATAAAGACTAAAAGCCGCCATATCACCGAGAGTTCCGACAGGCTTGTTTTTATATATTGCGCCGTAACCCTCAGCCGCATCTTCTATAACAAACAAATTATGTCTCTTCGCAATACCATTAATTGCATCCATATCTGCGGGTTTGCCCATAAGATGAACAGGCATTATCGCTTTGGTCCTGTCCGTTATAACCTGTTCGACCTTAGAAGGGTCTATATTAAGTGTCTTCCTATCAATATCTACAAAAATGGGCGTAAAACCAGCCTGCAAAACGGCGTTACCTGTAGAAACAAAAGAGAGGGCCGGTATTATAATTTCGTCTCCTCGTTTTGCGCCGAAATCGTATAAAACAGCGAGGGCCAAAGCATCTGCATCCGTACCGGAGCTTACTGCAATTGCCTCTTTGGTTCCTATTAATTCAGCGAATTTTTTCTCAAGTTCTCTAACATATTTACCGCCGGAAACCCTGTTCGAGTCGAGAATTTGCTTTATTAAATCTTTTGACTTCTGAGTTATGGATATCGTTCCAAAAGGAATCTTCATTTGATCCACCTTTATAAGCCCTTTATTTTAAAATTACTGACTATGTATTTGTACATTTCCTTTGCATCGATGATTTTATATACTTGGCGCGTATGTATAACATCTGTAAATACGCATTCTGGAATATTATCGAAGATATCGCTTAAATCGACAAATTTTAACGAAGGGGAATTTTTTTTCAGTACATCAATTTCGGAAAGGACCCTCCTTCGCATATCCAGACAGTATTCTCTTTGCTCCGGGTATATAAGTTGTTCCTCGGGGGCAAGGGGGTCTTTGTAAAATACCATGGGCTGAAAAAAAACTATAAATTCTGCACCAAAAGCATAGGATATCTTATTAGCCCTTGCTAAATTTTTCACGTAGACCCTAGCGATGTTATCTTTCCATTCATCAGATCCCCATTTAACTTTCTGCCTTATCTGTTCTAAAGGAATAAATTTTTTCGTAAAATAAGGTTTAAGTAAATACCTAAGTAGGTTACTGCCGTAGGCAAATAATGCGATAGAAGGATAGGTTCTGACACCCCTATCTACCAAAGGGTTATTTTCATATACTATAAAATTAAATGGATATCCCGGTCGAGGATCTGTCGAGTACGCAGATAAAATATCGTTGCCGCCATTATACATAATTATAAGATCCGGTTTAAAATCAGAGACCTCGAATAAAATGCGAGTCAAATCTTGACCCGAAACGGACGAAATGACACCAGAATTATAAACCTTTACGTTTTTAGCACCTTTGTCTTTAAACTGTTCCTCCAATAAATCGGTAATGGTAGGATTTCCTTGAACAACCGTTGAGCCTCCTACCACAAATATTCTAAATTCATTTGGCTCTTTTGACGGAGTTGGTTTTTTCCCAGGATAACCTAAATCCTCAGACCAACCAAACATCGTATAAGGCTGGGGTCTTCTGGTAATGCTTACTGGAAATGTCTTTTCAATCGGGGGACGACGGTCTTTAATAAATACTACGCTAAGTAGATCGATAAAAATAAATATTAATATAACCGAAATTATAAACATAAAAATGCGGCCTAGAAATGCCTCAAATTTCATAATTAATTTCCCTCATGACTCATTGACCAGAATAATAGATGATTCTGCTGCCTTCGTTTTCAAAAGAAAAATTGACCTCCAAAATACCCTTTAATACCTCTCTTATCTTCTGATGTCTTTCCGGTGAAGCGAATAGAAGCATAAACCCACCGCCACCGGCTCCCAGAAGCTTTCCTCCGATAGCACCTGCCTTTAATGTCCTATCATAGATTTCATCTACCACCGAATTAGAAATCTTATCTGAAAGGTCCTTTTTAACTTGCCAAGCTTCATGTAGCAATTTTCCAAACTCAATAATATCTCCATCGTTATTAAGGATACCTATTGCCTTATCCACCATCTGTTGCATAATGCTCAATTCCTTTTTCTTGTTCGGAGTATTCTTAATTTGTTCTTTCGCGATATCCGAAGCGTAACGCGAAAAACCTGTGTAAATTAACATTAAGTGATCTTGTAACTGCTGAATTCTCTCTTTTTTTATGGTGACCGGATCTACTCTAAATTCATCATCTTTATTAAAAATAATTTTGTTGAACCCCCCGTAAGAGACGGCTACCTGATCCTGGGAGCCAACATTTTCTTTAAGGATATCCCTCTCTATATAAATTGCCTTCTTTGCTAGTTGGTCCTCTGAGATAATATATCCTTTCAAGGCATATAACGAATGAAGCAATCCAACGGTGAATGAAGAACTCGAGCCTAAGCCAGCTCGCGCAGGTAGGTCCCCATCATGATGGATTTCTATCCCCTTATCGATTTCGCAAAATTCCAATATCGATTTAACCGCAGGATGTTGAATTTCATTTGTGTATTTAACATTTTCTATCTTTGAATACACAATCCTATGTTTATGTTCAAAAAATGGAGGCAGATAGCGGCAAGTGATATAGCAGTATTTATCTATGGTTGTTACAAGTACAGCGCCGGTGTTCTCCCTGTACCACACCGGATAATCCGTTCCTCCTCCAAAAAATGATACCCTAAATGGTGTTTTGCTAATAATCATTATCTACCGTCCTTTCTTGCTGCCACTTTTTCGATGGGACCAAAGGCTTTTGTTCAAACATATTATAGGCGAGCCTTTGATAATGTAATAGATCCTCATTGGAAACCTTGGATAGATTTGCTGTAACATGCTGATAATAAGTAACTTCGGCACATTGATCAGGCGATAAGTCGTCGGTTAAAAGCCCTTTTTCCACAGCCATCCCAAATAATTCAGTCCCCGGAAAAGGAGTGCATATCATAAATTTTGTCTGGTCCGTATCCAACTCTTTTGCGAATTCAAATGTTCTTTGTATAGATTCGTGTGTTTCGCCTGGGCTTCCTATTATATAACTTGCGAGAATTGGAACTTCAGCAGATTTTAATGCCTTCACAGCTTTATAAATCTGGCCTTTTTCAATGCCTTTTTTGAGAACCTTTAATATCTCTTCGTCTCCTGATTCGACCCCAAGGGCTGCAGCTATGCAACCTGACTCAGCTAAAGCATCCGCAACTTCTTCATCGATAGTATCAACACGAAGTTGGCAATAATACTTAAGATTTAACTTTCGTTTCGTAGCCTCATTGCAGATTTTTAAAAACCTAGGTTTATTTACGGTAAAAGTGTCGTCATAAAACATTATATTTGTTATTCCAAGGTTATGGACGATTTGTTCCAGTTCTTTTATTACGCTTTCGACGGAACGGAATCTTACTTTATGCCCCCAGACTACCCCGGAGGAACAAAATATACAATCCCACGGGCATCCGCGAGAAGTCATTACGCCCATATGAATGCCGTCAAAAGTTGAATGATCTCTATATTCCTGTAAATTCAAAAGTTCCCAAGCCGGAAATGGCAACTCGTCTAAGTTCTGGATAAAGGACCTCGCGGGGTTCATAATCACTTTGTTGTCATCGCGGTAAATCAAATTTTGAATATATTTCAAGTCACCGTTAGTCTCTATGGCCCTGAGCAGCTCAATGAGCGCCTGTTCTGACTCCCCGTAAATTGCATAATCGATATCCTTTGAATAGAGGGAACGTTCTTTCGCCGCATTCACATGTGCTCCGCCTATAATTATTTTTACATTGGGATTAAGCTCCTTGATTTTGGCTGCAATAAACAAAGTAATCCGCATTCTTGGAGTAAGACAAGTAAACCCTACCACATCGGGATTTTTTGAAAGTATAAGTTTTGCCATATCCTCTACGGTACCTTCAAACCAGTCGAAGTCATAGATAAAAGATTCGCATCCAAACTGCCCTATATATGCGGCTAAAAGGGCAATATTTATAGGTGGCCTGGATACCCTCATCTTCTTCCAATCGCCCGATCTTTGCAAATTTGGTGGCTGAACAAAAACTACTCTCATCTTATAAACCTCTTCCTAAAATAACTCGTCAAAAATTAAACATAGGCAAGCAAACCCAGCCCTGAAATGCCTTATCCTGCTCGAAGGCAACATCCCCTTGTTGATATCATCGCATACTCTCCTCGGTTCATCCCCCGGGATTTCCGCTATCTTTAATCTGTTCTTTGCACAACGGATGGATAACTGCGGTTCCCAACTCACATACCTACCTATGTGTTTCTCATAAAAATTAGAACGCGGTTTTAAGATGCCCAATTTTTCTACAATCTCCTTTCTGTATCCCCTATATATGACCATGGCATCTGTATAGTTAAAACCGAAAAGCAAATTTATGGTTTTCGTAAAAAACTTGTTTCCTAATCTGGTTACGAAAGTATCATCGTAACTCTTTGCATCCCCTAGATACCGCGAAACTATAACCATATCATAACCTTCTTTTATCTTGTCCGCTAATGCGGGTATCAATTCCGGAACTGAGTTTCCATCGGGACTAAATGTTATAATTATATCTCCTTTTATATTCTTATAGTTTTCGATAAGCCCTTTTCTTAAGCCGGCTTCCCTCTGAAAATATATTTCATGGCCGCGATTTCTCAAGTATTCGACGGTTCCATCGGTTGAGCCTCCTTCCAATATTATAAGCTGGTCATACCACTGGGGCTTTATCTTTGGCATGACGACCTTTACCCCATCGATTTCGTTTAAGGTAGGAATTACTAAAGTAACCTTATCATTCATATTTTTTCAGACATTAGAATATTGATTTCTTTTAACTATCCTGTATCCTTTTATGAGCTCTTTAATGCCATCCTGAAGAGAAACGTCGGCTTTAAAACCTGTTTTCTCTATTTTTTCGTTGCTCACGATATAATCTCTTTTATCCGGGTCCTGCCCAATTTTTGCCTCAGTAAAATAAAAATCCGGTACTTGTTTGCCAATCTCTTCGCATAACTCCAATTTACTCAAGTTAGCGTCGCTTAAGCCGACGTTATAAGGCTCGCCTTTCATCGTCTCGAAGTTATCCAAACAATGAATAAACGCCTTTGCCACATCGCAAACATGTATATAATTTCTTTTAGCATGAGCTTCGAAAAGCACTAGGTAACGGTCGTTGACAGCACGATACGTGAAATCATTTACCAAAAGGTCTAAGCGCATTCGCGGGCTAATGCCGAATACGGTAGCAAGGCGTAACGTTATGCAATTGCCATCGTCCAAAAGCATTTTTTCAGCTTCTACTTTTAATTTCCCGTAATGAGAAATCGGATTTAATGGCGACTCCTCTGTGCAGCATATACCCTTTTGACCGATACCGTAACCGCTGTTTGTCGTAGGAAAAATGATAATCTGATTTTTACTCCGTAATTCCAAAATCGATTTTATCGCATCGAGATTTGTACTTTTAGCCTCGGCAGGATATCTATCGCAAAGAGGTGCCCCGGTAAGGCAAGCTAAAGGAAAGATCGCATCCGAACCCTTTAGGCACTGCGAAATTAACCGTTTATCACGAGCATCTCCGCGAACGACGTTTAATCCCTCATAGCTACAGCAATCTAATAAGGATGTTTGGTTATACATAAAATTATCTATAACCGTTACCTCACAACCGTGTCTCAATAGTTGCGGCACCATTATCGCCCCTATATAACCTGCCCCACCTGTAATTAAAATCTTCATCTTTAACATCTCCTGCTTTTAATGTTACGTCCCTTTTTATGAAAAATACTTTTAACAAAAGATTTTACAGATGCACATAAAGGTGATAACAAAGCGAGTATGCCAAATCGTCTTATCATCGGCAAAATCCTCCAAGGCACAAAATATATCATAAGTAAACCTTTCTTCTGCAGATGCATTATTTCCTCTGGAGACATATCATTAACCGACAACACTGCCGATTCATATCTTTGGTATTTTGAGAAGTCTTCGGTATGAAGTTTAAGGCCGTGTTCTCCCTTCTTTGCCATTTCATAAAATTCGGTCCCGGGATAAGGCATCGCGATGGAATACGTCGCTTCCTGTATCTCTTTTGTATTGCGCAAAAAAGAGATCGTCTTGTTTATGCTTTCACGCGTCTCGCCTGGCAAACCCAGCATCACCGAATTATTTGTCTCGATGCCGTATTTTCTGGTAAGTTTGTTGGCTTTTATGTAGCTTTCTAAAGGAACTTCCTTCTTAATAATCTTAAGTATTTCAGGGTCGCCGCTTTCAAGCCCAAAACTAATTCTGATAAGACCGCTATTTGCTAAACGACGTATTAATTCTTCATCGACTAAATTGGCGCGCGTACTTCCATCGAAAGTTATTTTAAGTTTTCGTCTATCAATTTCATCGCATAAGTTCAAGATGTAGTTTCTGTTGAGCGTTAAAGTATCGTCTACGAAACAGAAATGCCGGATACCAAATTGGTTAATGACCGATTCTATTTCAGTAACCAGATTAATGACAGACCTTTTCCTTACTTTTCTTCCAAAAACTTTTATGCAACAATAGACACATTGATAAGGACATCCTCGAGAAAACATGATTGAGGTATATATCTTTTTCCCTCGTAATGTTCCCGTTTTATACCGGTCGCTCTTTAACAGATGACGCGCAGGAAAAGGAATCCTATCAAGGTCCGCTATGGGATTTTGAGTCCCCGTAAATAAAATGTTGCCGTCTTCACGCAAAAGCAGACCTGGGATCGAAGAAAATCCCTTTGCTTTTTCAAAAGCCTCTAAAAAAAGAGCAAATGTCTCTTCAGCTTCACCAACAAATAAATAATCAAAGCAATCGTTAAATGCTTTTTCTTTGAGTATAGTGGCATGTGTCCCGCCTAAAATTATAGGGATTTGAAATACTTTCTTTATTCTGTAAGCCAAATTAACGACGATGTGAAACATAGGGGTGGTAGCAGTAAAACCTATGATATCAGGAGAAAAATCCTGTACCCTCTTCAATACTTGCTCGTCTGTCAGATTTTCCAATTCGGCATCAATAATTTGAACGGTATGACCACTCTTCTCGGCAACTGCTCCTAATAGGGCGAGATTCAGAGGCGGAAAACTTGAAGCTCTTTTTGCAACGCTTGAAAAAGCACCGAATACCATGGTCCAATTTGGAAAAATTAGTAAAATTTTCACTTATTAAGGACCTCCTTCGCCGCCCTTATAATATTATCCTTACTAGGATAAAAAGCCTCTTCTAAAATATTACTGCTCGGCACCGGTATGTCCGGCCAAGCGATTATTTTGATAGGCGCCTTTAAGTAACTGAGTCCTTTCTGAGCAACCATTGAAGCGATCTCAGAAGCTGCGCCGCATCTCTTCCAATCGGTATCGACGATCACTAAATGACCTGTCTTCTTCACGGAATCTAAGATAATCTGCTCATCCAGTGGTATTAAAGTCCTTGGGTCTATTACTTCTACATCGTAACCGTCCTTTTGAAGTTCTTCCGCTGCTCTTAACGCCTCGATTACCATATAGGAAACCCCTACGATAGTTATATCCTTCCCTTTCCGCCGTATCAAACCCTTGCCAAAGGGAATCGCATATAATTCCTCGGGGACATGACTTTTATGCTTAAATAACCAGCGATGTTCGATGAATATAACTGGATTGTCATCAACGATACCGGAGACCAGCAGTCCCTTCGCATCATAAGCGGTGCTTGGCATAACCAAACGCAACCCCGGAACATGCATAAATAACCCGTGCAGGGATTGAGAATGCTGGGCTCCCGAACCCCATCCCCTGCCGATAACAGCTACGATAACTAAGGGAACTCTTGCATTGCCTGCAAACATATAACTAAGCTTAGAAGCGTGATTAACAATTTGATCCATCGCTAACATTAAAAAATCGGGCCGGTTGTGAAAATATATCGGCCTCATACCCGTAACTGCTGCACCTATTGCCACTCCGGTTAGAGCATTCTCCGATAAAGGCGTATCAAAAACTCTTTCGTTACCATATTTTTTATGCAACTCGAGAGTCATGCCAAACATCCCCGCAGGATCATCTACGCCCTGCCCCATAATAAAAACCTGTTTATCTCTAGCGAGGGCCTGATCTAAAGTTTCCCTTATTGCCTCAGACACAGTTAACTTACGTAACTGCTGACCAGGGTGTTCGTCGAAATCGGGTTCCTGTTTCTCAATTAAGATTTTTGTCCACGGCATTTTTATCTTACCTAAACAAATATTTCATAAGCTCTCCTTTATCCGGAAAAGGGGAGCTCTTGGCAAATTCGAATGCTTCCAGTATGTCTTTGTCTATTTTCTCGTTAATATTTTTTATTTCTTTGTCCGTTATGATACTTTCCTTGACTAGAATGTTTTCGAAATCTTTGAGAGGATCTTTCTTCATCCACTTTTTCCATTCATCCTTTTTTCTGTAAGCTTCTTTCAGTGGGTCGCCGGGACCAGAATGCGCTCTCCACCGATATACCTTACATTCAAGAAATGAAGGCCCTTTTCCAGAGCGAGCATCCACAATGGCTTTCTTCGAATTTAAGTAAACCTCGGCAACATTCGCCCCGTCGATCTGATAAGAAGGAATATCGAAGGCCTTGGGTCGCATATGAATATGATCGTTTGCCTGACGGGCACTCTGATGGGAATAAACAGAATAAAAATTGTTTTCGCAAACGTAAATAACGGGCAATTTTTTAAAAGCGGCAAAATTCATGCTTTCATATAAAATGCCTTCTTCCGTAGCAGCATCACCAAAAAACACAACTGATACTTTATCATGTTCACAAAGGACTGAACTTAAAGCCGCTCCTGTGGCTATGGGTATATTACCCCCCACAATTGAAGAACAACCCATAAAACCTACGGATGTGTCTATTAAATGCATCGAGCCGCCACGACCTTTAGTGCATCCCGTTTCCCTGCCGTAGAGCTCAGCAATCATAGCTTTTAAACTCCCGCCTTTAGCGAGATAATGTCCGTGCCCCCTATGGGTGCTAAAGACATAATCGTCTTTATTCAAATTAGCGCACACCCCTGCAGCCACGGCTTCCTGACCGATACAGAGATGAATAGGGGTTTTCATTTCATCCTGCGGATAGAGTTCTTCGATCTTAAGCTCAACTAATCTTATTCGCAGCATAAGAACATAGAGCTCTATTAATTTGTCTTTAGATAAATCTTTCGTGTGATAAAACATTTTTATGATTATTTTTTATTAACGCCAAACAGATAGTGCAATAACCTCTCCTTCTTAATCACATAATATATAAGAGGAGCGCAGAAAATCAAAAAAACGATGCATCCCCTTGACATGTTAACTAAATCGCTTTTAAAAGATATCTCCCGCGGATAGTAAAATTGCGCTCCTATGACTGTACCTAAGATCCAAAGAAAAGGTAAATATGAGCCAAATAAGAGCTTCAAATGGTCTAAAAAATTTTTTGTATAATGCCTGTAACCATCGCATATCAGAAGGGTAGTAAATATAAACTGACTTATCAAGGTGGCTATTGCCACGCCGTTAAGCTGCATACGCAGAACGGTAACAAAAAATAGATTAACGACAAAGGTAATAGCTGCACCAGTACCGTAAAGGAACGCTAATCTCTTTTGTTCGTAACGTGCTATGAGAAGACAGTTCCATATATATATAAACGAAGCAAAAAAAGCACTTAGGGCAACTATTTGAGCTGCAAATATACCTTCTTTGAAACGCGGTAAAAAATAGATCACGATAAATGGAATTATTATAACGACCAGGCCTATAAGTACAGAAAATAGACAACCAAAAACTTTATTGGGCGCAATAAGGTATTTCTTTATCTCTTTCAAATCTTCATTTTTTCCAAAATCTTCCATAAGTTTAGGATAAAGTGTTTTAAAACTAAACTTGGGCATCAATATCAGATAATTTAAAACCATGGTTGCGATGCTATAATAACCTAATTGAAGCCTGCCCAAGAAGTAAATTATCACTAACCTATCTATGCTTATGGATAAAAGATACATGATCCTATAAATGATCAAAGGTATTCCTATCTTAAGCAAACGAATCACTTCTTTCAGGTAAATCTTTGGCGTAAAACTGACTTTAAAGTTTCCCCATAAATGATACGCAGCTATAGAAATAATGCCGGTCAATATCATAGCGCTAAGAAGACCGCTGAGGCCGTACTTAATGACCAAAAAAACTTTTAAAAATACCTCTATAATACCGATTCCGATAAGCAATAAACTCCATATTTTAAAATTCCTGTATGATTGCAGCAACGCCTCATAGAAAGATACGATCGCCTCAACCAAAATCATAAGGGCAATGAAACGGAGACCGATTCTATGAACCCCACCAAAAAAAGAAATAATAAGTAAGATAGTCCCTATATTCAGAGCGCTTAGCGTAATGAAGGCCAAAGTAGTTTTTTTAACCTCTTCTACTTTCTTCAAATCATTCTTTCCGTTATAAAATGGCACTTCCCTTTCCATCGCATTGATAATTCCCAAATTATGAAATTTGGAGTAATCGAATATAAGCATCAACTCCGTATAAAGGCCCATTGTGAGCGGCCCCAACACCTTACGGATTACAAAACTTGAAACAAAAGAAAAAGCACTTGATACGTAATTACTGAAAGTAAAGATAATGGTATCTGATAAAAAACTATTTTTAAAATTATTTACAAGAGGAATTTTTCTAAATGTAAGTAAAGTCGAACTCTTCATTTTATAGCTAATTTTTGAACAGTCGGTTTTGAATTTATAATCCTTTTAATAAAATTTGTTATTCTTTCTGAAGCTTTTCCGTCTATTTTGTAAGCGTATTCTTCTATAAAAGTTTTCCTGCCCAGCTTGAGTTGTTCAATAGTATTTTGGTCGGTCAACACTTTTTCAATAGCCAGTGGCAAATCCTCTTTTTTATAAACGCCGATCGCCGCTCCCTTTTCAGCATAAAGAATCCTATCTTTTCTTTTGCCCAAATTAAGGGTGACTACAGGCTTATCAAAAAGCATTGCTTCCAATCCCACCGTGGAATCAAGCGTTAACAAGATATCTGAATAAAAAAGCAAATCATAAATATGCATATTCTCGGCTATGGAGATATTATTGTAATTACCACGTCTTATCATCTCTTTATATGAACCGGGATCTTCATAGGGGTCTGTTTTAATTATCAATTGTTTATTAACGGATTCTTTTATAAGATTTATTATTTCTCTGGCCATCGCGATAAAAAAATCATCGGTCCAATAGGAAGTAAATTTGTTGACCTGCTGCGAAGCAAACAAGATTGTCTTTTTATGAACGTCTAATCCAAGTTTTCGAAAGAACAGTTCTCTTGTTATCTTCGGTCTCCAATCCGGCAAAATATCAAATCGAGGGTTGCCCGTTATTTCGAACTTGCGGATGTCATTTCCGAACCTCTTATATTTCTCTATGGATGCCTGCCCCCATACCGCAACTTTATCCGCTATAACAATATAGTGGCCGTTATCCAACGCAAGCACTCCATGCTGGACTGCCAATGAGGGAATATTAAACAAACGGCAGGTATATATGACTGTTTTCTCCAATTCTTTTGAATCATTTCTGAGTACGACAAGTTTTACATTATTTTTCTCGCATAAGCCTCTTACTAAGTCTATATTCTCGCAAATCCTTGGGAAATCTTCCAAAAAAATGCTAGAAAGTTTATCGTAAATCATATCTAAGATTGGAATATTTTTATATGTAAAAATCTTTATAAAATTATTGTCTGAGAGCAGCGCCTTAAAAACTCCCTGATAATTTTTATGTCTACTTAATCTATGTCCGATATTATTATAGGCGGATAAAGGCAAGAAAAACTCCTTGCTATTAAATAAGTTGAGTCGAAGTCCTAACCCTTTTTCTAGGGGTAATCGCAGCAATTTAGGCCCATCGACTTGATTTTTGAAATAATCATGGAGTCGTGCGTCAATTAGAATTACTTCTTCCCTTTGAAGATTTTTGATAAATTTATTTAAAATATATCTGTCGATTATAGAAACCGCAAAAGAAGCAAAATTAGCTCTCAATGCGGGAAGCCACGATTTAATAATGCCCTCTTTTTTAAAAGATATTTCTAACAGAGGAATCTTAAAATGATTTCCAAATAGTCTCGCTGAATCGCACAATTCTCCATTATCATCGACGACTATAATTCTGTCTATCGGCCCTTGTTCGAATATTCTTAAAATAATTTCTATATTTTTAATCCGGGGCACGAGATATTTTAGAAAATCATTTTCGACAATATTTCCCAACTGTATTTCTTTGTAATCGGTAACATTGCGATAAAGATACCAAGATGCACTAAGGTTGCTGAATACGTAGTAATCGATTTCTTCATATTCTTTTTTGGTTAGGAAATCTTCTGACAGTTTAATATTCAAATACGATTTTGTAAATCTATCCGTTTTCTTTATATTGAAGAATACAAATAAATGATTCAAAGAACGTTCTTCTGGTAAATGCTCAAAGAATGAATACAGATCATCGCGATCCTTTCTGAGACTCACTAAAAAGACCGCTTTCCCTTTTGCGCCTTTAATAAAGTTATTAATTTTGTTTTTAAATTGCATATACAAAAACCTTATATTTATTCTACCTTTTGAACAAGATTTTTTGCCTTCAGTTTGGAGACAAAGTCAAAAACTAAATCGAAATCTAAATTCAATTTTTCTGAGATCTCAAAAATAGAAATATCTCCCTCTAAGTTTAACATTATTTGTTCTATATTTATCTTGAGGTCTTTGTTCGTACGCCAATCGACCCACAGGCCATATCCGGATAGAAATATCGGACCCTTAAAATTTCTTTTTGGCACGTAATCTCTATCGATAATATCTAACATATTTAAAACGATATTCTTTGCCTCATTTAGTCTTGCTTCGGAAATAATGCCGGGGTTGTCATCGCTGGAATGGTACTCCGGATACGGAAATCTGCTGATAGAAATCATAGGGATATTGACCCCCGGTCCATTGAAGACCATTTCATCGTTCCTGACTATGCTTCTAAAAGGCCCTTCTCTAAAGTTCGCCAAGTTTTTCTTCATTACATATCGTGCGATTTTGTCTATCTTTGTATTTCCCTGATGGCTCAACTGTAAAGCAAGTGTATTATTATTGCCGAGCATTTCAAGAAAGACACCGAATTTTAACTTAGGGATTAAATCCTCGTTTTGGCTTAAAAACCCGACCGACCCTATTGTTTCGGGCACAAGTAAAAACTTATAAGAATAATGATTATCTTTTTGAGCTATATCCTTTGCGACATCTACTAAAACGGATACGCCGGTTAAATCATCATTTGCCATTGTAGGATGACAAAGATGCGCTACCAAAACTATCGTATCTTCTGTTTTGCCTTTTACGGTAAAATCTCCTACTTTTAACGTTCCTTTTTCAAATTTTGAATCTATAAATACCCTATATTTATCTTTTACGAAATCTTTCAATCTCTCATGTTGAATACAAAATCCCCAATCCCTTTCATAGTATTTAAATTCATAGGGAATAGCAGCGGGCCTTTCAAGCCTACTATGCAAATGCTTAATAAGCTCCTCCTTAGTAACCTCTTTATCTACGGATAAAGAGTAAGAAATCACGTGCAATGGATGATCTTTGATATCCAATAATTTTTTCTCGCCGTCGTGAATAAATGCATCCTTCACCGTCCATTTTTCAGGAATGGTCCAGGTCCAGCACTTCGTTCCTGTGGAAATCTCATGAACTTTTAAAGGAATTATTTTTGAGATATACTCCAACGATTCATCAAAACCATCAGAAATAATATCCCGCCTTTTGAACCATAAATCATTTATTAACTTATTCATTTTATTATTAATGATGTTTATTTACTGTATAAGTTCTTTCGACGTTGAACCCCTGCATTAAATCCTTGTAATTATCAAATATCTCTGAAGTCCTCTTATCCGATTCGATCAAAACTCTTATTTTTTTCTTTATCTGCAACGCCTGTTCCTCGTCTCCCAGTCCCTCGTAGCATTTAACCATACAGTACCATCCGATAATATGAAAAGGGTATGTCGTTACTATATCATTAAAAAGTTCGAGCGCTCTATTAAAATTGCCATTTATCAGATTAACGTTATTGATAAAATTGACTTCTAAATTCGCCCTATATGCAATTTTTTTTAATTCTACCGCGGTTACTTCTGGAGTATCAAACGCCCTTTCCTGATAAAATGCTTCTGACCAAATATCTATGTTATCGCGAATACATCCCATCTGTACAAATTGATCGTACATCTCCGATCCTATTAATGGTACAGCGATGTTAAACAAGGACCAATCTGCCTCCAATTCCTTAGCATATTTAATCGTTTCTAACATCTGCTCTTTTGTCTCATGCGGAAACCCTAATATATAGTAACACCTTACGATTATTCCTTTGTTTTTTAAATAAGCTACGAGTTCTTTTGCCTTATTCAACTTGCAGTTTTTCTTTATAATATATTTCTGAACATATTCAGAACCAGATTCAATAGCCAGACTAGCAATTCTCATTCCCGTACTGATCAATGCATCCAACACTCGAGTATCCAGTGTATTTACGGACAATGCGTTCGGAAACTGCAATTCAATATTAGGGATTTGTAGTTCCCCTAAAATGGCGAGCAGGCTTATTACCCTGTTTCGGTTTGCAGTAAATAGGTCATCCTCCGGAATAAACAAATTTACCCCATAGAGCTTATATAGTAGTTTTATTTCCTCGATTACATTATCAACCGAACGAAATCTCATCTTTCTACCGTGTACTGTATGGGACGAACAAAATGTACACCTAAAAGGGCACCCTCGAGACGTCATAATCGTTGCAATTCTACGGTCCATAGAACTACCGATATTTTTCTTTCTACCTCTCGCGTTAACATATGACTCCATATCAATAATGCCCCAGTCTGGAAAAGGAATGCTATCTAGATTTTCAACATGTTTACTCAACTTGGGCAGCGTAGCAGAACAGAAATCTTCCTTGGAATAGATACCATCAACGCAAATCGGTTTAGCATAAGAGTATTGCCCTATGAACTCGGAAAAAGTCATTTCTCCTTCACCTTTTATTACAAAATCTACATTCTTATTTTGCAAAAGTTGCTTAGCGCAATTGGTAGCGTGAACTCCCCCGACTATTACCGTAGCTTTTGGCCAAATATTCTTTAGCACGCTTACAGAAGCATCAAAAAATGGCTGAGATGTTGAGAATATTAACGAAAAAGCTAACACGTCGGGAACGAAATCGATATTCTTCTTTGCTATTTTTGATATATAATCATTCACGTCCCTATAATTGGGAATCTCTGCTAGATGTAATACATAATCGAGTATCGCAACTCTTTCTACGCGGTTATATTTTTTAATATACGAAGAAAGATATAAAATCCCCATTGGCATACTTAAGGGCTGCACTACCCGAGCTGTTCCATCAAAACTTTCAAGAATACTTTTAAAAGGTACTGATGGGAGATTAATGAATAAAACATTCGGCTTCTTGTTATATGACTTTTGAATATCAGTACTTATTTTATCTCTCATTACTATTTTTCAATTCTCCAAAAATCTTTTAAAAGAAATTATATTGATATCGCTGGAAACGTTAAGTTCGTTCGCAAGATAATTAGTTATTTCCCCGTCATAATCGGTTGCCGTTATCCACAGCTCATCTACTTTATCCGTAATCAAGTTTCGGGGATTCTCTATTGGATTTTTATATCCCGGAAAAAATTTTCCATGTTTTGCCGCATCCCCATCAAAAAATCTTGGTTCAAATTTATGTTTTAAGAGGCCGACCACTTTAAGGCCTCCTCCATACACTCCCAATGTCCTTCCCTCCCGATCAAGCGCATCAATTCTACCTTGTAGTGCAGGAAGGATTCTTTTAACCTTCGCACAAAAAGAATAAAAAAGTTCCTTATCCAGATCGGTTAAACCAGCTACCTCTTGATCTCGACTTGCCTTAGTGCCCCATCCGTATATCATCGCTTCGTTTACCCCGGTTGCCGTCTCTACGTCAGAAAATTTGCTTCTTATTAATAGATTCTTCAAACTTTGCCGAGTAAAGTAATTCCAGTGTTCGTGACTTAATATACTGACGTCGCCGAGTCTCAATTTATTTTCGCAGTTTGGCACCGCCACAAATATTTTTCCATTGCCTTCCAGGCAGGAGCTAAACGAATTTATAGTCTCTAACGGGTTGTGGATGTGCTCGAGGAGGCCATAACTGAAAATTAAATCGAATTTCTCGTTAAATAATTCGGGTTTATAAAAACTATTTAGTATTTCTATCCCGTATTTTTTCTCTCCCTCTCTCCCAGCCGGTCCCGGTTCGCATCCTAGGACTCTTTTTGCTCCCAGAAGCTTAAGTCTATGAAGCAAATATCCATCCCCACATCCCAATTCCAAAAAACTTGATTCGTTAATGGGCAGCTGGCAGCTCTTTAACAAATGCCTTAGCGCGTCCTCTGCCTTTGCTACGCCAAAACTTCCTTGTCCAAGATTTGTGGATATTAGACTGCCTTTTTTATAGACATCCGTAAGTAAGGCTTCGCGCTCCTTTGAATATCTCTGAACGATCAGGCCGGAATTCCTGTCAAATTCCAGGACAAAAGCCAAGCTCAGCGGGAATCCGTTGTTATCGGGTGAATCAAGCACACCGATGAAAAAAGGTAACTTCTTTAATTCCAGTACATTAGGGTCTTTCGTTAGAAAAGCATGCTCGTCTTTTTTTAGCATATCCAGCCCTACTTCATAGCAATCTCTTGCTTTAGAAGAAAGAATGTAACTGTCTCCCAAAGATACCCTTCGTAATAAACCTCTTCTTTCGAGCTCATCTCCTAGTTGTGTCATATCATACTTAACGTCTTTACCATCTTTGGGAAGATAACGCACATAATAAACGACTTCCTTATTGCATCTGCTTCCATCTTCCCTCACTATTGTACCGGAAAACTTTTTATTAAACCTGTGCTCAACCCCGAATGCGTTTTCGATGTAATGAAGGAACGTTATGTCAAAAAATTTTCCGAAATTGACTATCCTTCCGTTAAATTTATACAGCCTGTCAAAAAAGGAATCTTTTCCAAAACATACATTACTTACATTTTTTAAAAGTTCTTTTGCGTCCTTTCCGATTCCCGCATGCGAAAATATCGGGTCCTCGCTTCTTACGGCGTCTTCATGCATGCGCACAAATTCCGTAAATATCCCAACGGTAGATTTAGAATTTTTTATATCGAAAATCTGGTTTTTACAAAAACTATATGTATATGTGGGGACGATTAACGTACCTTTGCTTCCGATAACGTTGAGAAAAGCATCGAGTATGCTTTTGAGAAATTCATCTTTATTTTTTATATCGCCTAATTTTCCTAATGAACCGACGTCGGAATGGACCATAACGATATCCCCCTCTCTCAAACCAGCCCTCTTAAGAGCGCTTTCGACATCGTTCTGGTCTATCGGTTTAAGGTCGTGATAATAAAGTGCTATTTTTTCTCGCCGACTCATAACATAACCCCACCGCCATTTACCATAATATTGGCTCCGTTAATATAATCCGAACCATCGGATGCAAGGAATAGAACCACATTAGCTACATCCGCCGGCTTTGCTATGCGCCTTAATGGATTACTTTGGGCGGCTATTTCAATAAATTTTGGAGGAAGGTTTGCTATCAAATTTGTTTCGGTCATCCCGGGAGATACCATATTCACCGTGCACCCATATTTAGCAAGTTCCGAAGCTATCGATTTTGCTAAACCCATTAGACTATATTTTGCGGTTACGTAATCCGATAGTCCTGCGGGGGGCTTTCCAAAGCAATACTCGGTTAATATTACTATAAATTTAGTTCGATGTTTCTCCTTGATTTGATTCATTAAATTTTTGGTTACATAAAATAATCCCCTTGATTGAGTATCTATATGCTTTTGAAAATCCTCCCATTCAGTGGAAAAGAGTTGCTTATTTTTTGTCTGATAAGTTGCGGAAAAGACAACGATGTCTATTGTTTTATGCTTATCGGCTATTTTCTGAACGGTTTCCTTAACGGATATTTCATCTGCTAAATCCATCTGATACACGGAAAGATTCTCCTTCCCTGATTCATAAACCATTTTTTCAGCCGTATCTTTATTTTTATAATAAGTCGCATTTACTTTAATGCCGTTTTTTATGAATGCCCTTACGATTTCACTGCCGATGCCTCCTGTCCCACCTATTACAAGCGCAATTTTTTCCATTTTATTCATCCTCGGTAACCATAGCTTTTGCTTCTCCTTCGGTTACTACTATATCTTTAACCAATATCTCGGTTTTTATTGTAACTACCCTGATGCTTTCGCTTTTGCTTATTACCGTTCCCTTTACCAGTAACCTATCTCCGGGAAATATGGGTTTTCTAAACTTTAACGTCTGGCTTAGATAAATACATTTTTTCCCCGGACAATACATTCCGACCAGCGTAGAAAATAGACTTGCCGCAAGCATTCCGTGAATAACATTCCGTTTGAATCTGCTCTTCTTGCCGAACTCTTCGTCAACGTGCAAAGGACTGAAATCGCCTGTAAGTTTAGCGAAATCCATTACATCTTTTTGAGAAAATTCTTTTTCAAAAGAATAAACCGCGCCCACTTTAATATCGGAATAACCGATGTCCGAAGCTATCCTATTCTCGTTATTCATTTAACGTGACCCCGCGACGTTTTAAAACCTCTTTTATGTCCTTAACGCACTTTACCGAAGTTACTTCCTCCATTGTGAATTTTATCTTAAAATTACTCTCTAACTCGGACACCAATATTAAGCCGTTGAACGAATCCCATGTTTCAACATCAGCGGGCGTGAGTTCATCATTAATTTTATCCTCTTCTATTTCCAAAACTTTTGACAAAATATTTTTTAAGCTTTTCATAAGATGTTCTTTTTCACAATCTTAATAAATTCGGGATATTTATAATCTTTGCTAACGTCATAGCTCCAGATCTCTGTTCCGTTTTCATTCTTAACTAGTGTAAAATCGTTATTCTTATAAAATTCTTTCGCGGGAATATTCTTCTTTGTAGGAATGAATTCTCCTATCAATATTTTGCCGTTTTCCTTCTTTACTTCTTCAATGATATACGCAAGTAACGCTTCTTCGACTCTTCGCCCGATCACCCTGCAACTCAACAAAAAGGTATCTATCCTCCATTTATTATCTTCCTTTTCTACTATCACCGCTCCTGTAATACCGTTATCGCCGAACTTATCCTCGACTTTCACTGAAGCTATAAGAAAATTGCCGCTTTTATCGATTTTTTTAATATCTTCCTCAAGATATCTTCTTGTGGTCATATTAAATTGATTCGTTCTCTGAGTAAGTTGTGCAATTCTCGCAATATTTAAAGCATTGACTTTCTCAATTGTAACGACAATCTCTAAGCCCCTGAGGAACTCCGTAATATCCGTTGCGAACTTCTGAAACTCTTGCCTTTTTCTTTGCTCCGCATACATCCGCCCTCTCTTCGCATCCTCTTGCGTAATTTGCAGAACATTAAAGTCATTTATCTCTGATAACGTCTCCGGAAAAAGGGAGGGATCTTCGGGTAAATCGATGACCAACACCTCTGGTAAGGCATCTTTTATCAACTCCCTATTTAACTTATCGTCATCAATAAACACCAAGCTATCCGGACCTATATTTATCTCCTGAGCAATAGCTCTCATATTTGATATTTTGTCTTCCCAATTTATTTTTAAAGTGGCGAAGTGTTTTTCTTTCAATATCATATAAGGATGATTTTTAAAAACCTCTTCGACGTCGTTGTAATTATTATGGCTGTTGATAGCCAAAATTACGCCCCTTTCGTAAAGGCCTAATATTAATTTTTGAAATTCAAAAAAAGGTTTGCCTTCGCCCGTTGGCCCAAGCTTAATTCCCTCTAAGCCATCCTCCCCTAAGATGCCGTCCCATAAAACGTTATCGAGATCTAAAACCAAACATTTTTTATTCATATTCAATAGGGGTTTAATATATGACAGATAATTCTCGCATAATGGAGCGATGAAGGAAAAATCCAATTTTAGGTCGGCGAGATAATACATCTTGGGGTCGCATATATTTTTCTTGCCGTATTTCGAACAAAAGGTATCGTAATCGAATAAAAAAACTCCGGCATCATTTCTAAACTCATCTTTCAACTTATTATTCAACAATTGAACGGACTCCAAAAATCCAAAAGCCATCTTGCTTTCTAATATTCCCATGGCGGAGTATAGAGGGACCTCAAAATTATGCAAAACGATTTTGGATTTACTATTATCTTTTAAATATCTAATTGAGGTAATTAGCTCGGCGGCCAATTTGCCAATATAGTCCTTTCTTTCTGTATCCGTTAAACGGTATGGAAAATAGAAATATTCGCCCAGCAAGCTCTTCGAATCGATAAAAACGATTATGATATCTGCTTCGAATTTATATAGTTGGCTATTCTTATCTATTATCTGTTGTAAGTATTGATTGTAGGGCGCTACATAAAAATCTGAAACGATATCCGATTGAAAACATTTTACGTTTAAAACTTCCTTGACGCCGTTTATTGTAAAACTGGAAAGAAGGGCAATTTTTATATTTTTCTTCTCCTTTATATTGCCCCTTAGTTTCTCCTGTTCTATTTTTTTATTTAGAGAAAAATATTCGGTTATGCTTTTTGGATTACCGCCATAAATTAATTTCTCTGTCTCATTCATTTACAACGTCATCCCATTTTAACTGTTCTTCGGCACCTATGTCTCGCGTGGCCTTTCTGCCAATTATCTCATCTATGAATTTCGGTGATATTCCTAAGCCGGGCCTCTTGAATGTCAACGCACCCTCTTTTATAACCTCTCCTCTTTTAATGCCGTGTTTAGCAACGATGCTCAACCTCGCATTTTCGCGCGTCTTTTGCTCCGCCCCGATGATACCTAAATCTCCTTTACCCAAAACCTCTTCGGTTAACCTTATGTTTTCGACCATCTTCTTAAGCAGAGGTGGGTCTACCGAGAAAGAATGGCCCGAACCGGTCATCGTCCTGTCGAGCGTAAAGTGTTTTTCTATTACTTTTGCTCCCAAGCTTACAGCGATCGAAGGTATAACCATATTTTCATCCGGCTCCGTATGGTCGGAATAACCGATTATGGCCTCAGGGAAAAGCTCGTTTAATTTTTTAATGCGCATTAATTGGGCGTCTTTGTCTTTCGCTGGATAACTTAAAGTGCATGCCATAATGACCAAAGAGTAATTATCCTCTGCGTAAATCGCATCAACCGCCTCTTGAATTTCGCCTGACTCAGAACCACCGGTTGATAATATTATGGGCTTATTTAACGCTGCGATATGCTTAATCAATCTTATATCGGAAATCAGACACGAGGCGACCTTAAATATCGGCATACCTAATTCATTGAGCATATCTGCGCTTTCGATATCGAAAGGACTTGAAAATACGACGATATCTTTACCCTTGGCATAATCGAATAATTCCCCGTATTCCTTTCTACCAAACTTATCTAAATTTTTATAATATTCGTATTGAGATTTTGTCGAATCGTAATTCCAATAAGTCGTTGCGTGTTTTGCAACTAATTTCTCCGCTTTATAAGTTTGAAATTTGATGGCGTCAGCGCCAGCGGCCTCTGATTCATCTATCATTTTCTTAGCAAGCCCCATATCACACATATGATTACACGCCCCTTCGGCGATTATGAACGCAGGTGATTGCTTTGATATAATCTTGTTTTTTATCTTGATGGCTAAGGGGCGATCTGCTTGTATAAGTCGAATCTGAGCGAGTTTTAGGTCATTTAACGAATGGATATTCGTTGAACTGTCCATAACGGAGCCGGAATTTATGCTGATCTTGCCTTCTTGCAGCGCCTGGGCTTTCATAATCCTGATAGAACCATTCTTAAGGCCGTTGGAATCTACGCTTATCAAATCATCCAGGTCTCTTTCTAAAGCGAACTTTATTGTTTTTTCCAAATTTACAGTGCGGTCCGGATGATCGGGTTGAAGCCCCACTACATAAATAATGCCTTTATCTCCGATGTTTGACAGGGCATGTCGATAGACCTCTACTACCGGTACTTCTCCGCATAACTCAGCGGGCCGCATAATCACCGATGCCCCTTCTTTCTTTGCGAACTCTGCGATCTCCGAAGAATCGGTCGAAACATAAATTTTATCGACTAACCCGCATTCTTTTGCGATTTTAATCGTATAATATAAAAGCGGCTTTCCGCCTATCAGAGCGATATTTTTGTTATGCAGTCTCTTAGAGTCTGATTTAGCGGGTATTATAACTACTATACCTCTTTTATGTTCTGTCATTTCTTAAAAATTCTGCAAACGAAATGTTTAGTCAGCCCCGGTATTTTTGAGTTTCCAAAACTAATTTCTTCAAACTGTTTTAATCCTAAACCTTCGAAAACGTTTTTATAGTTACGCGGAAAATGGCGCCAGGACAGTCCTTTTTCGTCCTCAATAGTAATTAATAGTTTCTTCGTTATCCTTGCCATATGCGAAAATATAAATTCGCTATCCGTATGAATATGTTCCAAAACAGCCATAGTAAATACGACGTCAAAAGCATTATCCTCAAAATCTTTTATTTTATCCTCAACCGGACTATTATAAATCACTATAGCTTTAGCCATATCGTGATACGCCGCCTTCATAGTTTCCAGGGCATTTTTGCTTATCTCAATACCCGATAAATCCTTGAAGCCGGCACAAAATAATTCATTTAGATTCCGGCCAACGTTGCATCCGATTTCCAAAATTTTACTTTTTTCGTCCATATATTTTTTTACTAGATTAAGCAAAAAAACGCTCCGTTCGCGCCCCTTTAGGTATTCGGAAGGCATATTTTTGCCGTCGTAAGGCGAACTCCAATAATCAAATAATTCCTCACGTCTTTTCCTTTTTACATATAACTTCTTAACGGCAAGGGGTAAATTATCGTTGACTACTTTTACCAAACGACCGATCGTATTCAAATATATCCTTCCCCTCTTAATTTATTAATGGCAATACTTCGCAAGCCCGTTTTAAAAAAATTACCTTAGCTTCTTTACCGGTTAAACCCCTTGCCTTCTTCATTGCTTCTTTTAGTGATCCCGCCCATAGAAATCCTAACTTCTGAGCAACTTCGCAAGAAATTCCATTGGAAACTAAGATTACCTTGGCTTTGCACCTCATAATTCTTCCTATCGCTATAAGGGTGTAAGCCATTAACTTGCCCTTAATTTTGCCTTCTTCTATTTTTCTTTTTAACCCTTCGGGGTCATTAAAACCGTATTTTTTAAATTCGGGGAACTGAGGCGAAACGCCTTCCCGGCATCTCGCATTAAGCACGATAACACCGCCTTTCTTGACGACTAAATCTGAAGCACAAACAGCTTTAACTGCCTGACGTAAATCTATATCCATAGGTTTGGCATCGGCAACAACTATATCTGCCGGCTGGGATATGCGCCGCCCAAAAATTCTCTTTGATACCTCGACGCCTTCCCTATGGGCTTTAGTCGGTTCGCCCGCAACAACATCTACGATTTTGTTGGAACTATCTACAATAACATTAACGATAAATTTAAGACCTACTTTATTGGCAACGGAATCTATCATCTTCCGCATCGGATTGTTATAAGTGCCCAGGATATCTACCATCTTAAATTCAAGGGCTTTCCAGTGCAAATCCTCTGTAGTCTCTTCGCCGCAGATGCCGGGCAAGATTATCTTTCCTCCCCCGGAAAATCCGGTTGTCGCATGGGGGAGTATGCTTCCGATACCGATTATAAAATCGGACTCTTTTGCAAGTCGATTAACGCATATCTTCTTTCCGTATATGGTCGAATTAATCCTTTTTAGTTCTTTTTTATTTCTCCAATTATGGCGATAAATTTTAAAGCGCGACAATATAGCGCGTCCAAATTTTTCTCTTAGTTCACTTTTTGTCATTGGCCTGTGAGTCCCGGAAGCTATCAATACCTTAATGGCCCTATCTTTAATTCCGGCGCCTATGAGTTCATCGATAACATACGGTAATATCTTCTTTAACGGAGTTTGTCTCGTATTATCGTCGGTAACGATCAGTATTTCCTTTTTGCCTTTAACGCAATCCTTAAGCGGCGGACAGCCAATAGGATTTCGGATGCGTTTTAATATTATTTGCTGTTCTCCCATTCCTTAATGATCTTCTCCGCTAACCAATAATTGAATTCGCTATCAATCTTTATGCTCTCTTCGGGGAGCATCGTTATATGGCCGATTTTTGCCCCCAAAAAATTGTCTTTTTTAATAACCGAGGCCTTAGAAAGATATATCGCTCCGTTTTCCTTATACAGGGCATCGCGCTCCAGCCGAAGAAGTCTTTTCTTTATCAGGGGGACGAGTCCGTTTCTTGTATGCTTATAATAGAAATTTATATCTTCGCATACCGATACGATACTATCCACACCAAAAATCAACATCGTATCAATAGCTTTTTCGATATGAATGTATTTCCTCAAAGGGGTATGAGCATATAAAAGCATCACAGCGTCAGGACGATAATCTTGGGCTTTTTTCAAAAAGGTCAATACATAATCGACCGTCGGTTCAATTCGTGAATTGGGTAAAGATAAGTCAACCGGACGCCTAATCCCTAATATTTTTGGGAAATCCTCTACATACCTGAGTATCTCATCGTCATCGGAAGTTACCACTATCTTATCCAAAAGATTTGTTTTTAAAGCTTCGGAGACCGTATAATAGAGCAAAGGTTTGCCGCCTATTTCCCTCAAGGCAAAATCCGTATAAACATTTGACTGTTTCCTAATAGGTATGATTGCTAAAACCTTGGGCAAGTTCTCTCCGTATTTAGCCTGCACAAAATTTCTCTTTGTCCTGTGTCTTGCCAATAAAATCTTCCGCTTGTCCTGCGTTAAACTCCTGCTATGTTGCCTATAATAAAATAAAGGAACGTTGACATTATACGGTTTATATCTATTTATAAATCTTATCCACAGGTCATAACCATCCTGACATGATAGAGTCTCATCATATCCTCCCAGTTCCATCAAGCAGGATTTTCTTATCATCGTACAGGCCCCGTGAGCCGGTAGGTCAAGCAAGGTAACCTCTTCGCCGATCTTCTTTCTTCTTTCGATATCTATTATCTCACCTTCCTCATCGACTCTATAATAATCGGGATAAACTAAACCTACCTCGGGATGAGTATCCAGGATGTTAGATAAAACCAACAGGGCATTTTCATCTAAGTAGTCATCCGCGTCTAAACGCATAATGTATTTGCCCTGGGATAACCTTAAAGCGATATTATTACTTACGGTAAGGCCCTTTCTCTGCTGATAGATAATCTTTATCTTTGGATGAGTAACAAACGATGCGAGGACATCTCCGGTATTATCCGTTGAGCCGTCGTCAATAACGATAAGTTCCCAATCATCGAATTTTTGACCGATGACGCTCTTTATAGAATCACCTATGTATTTTCCGTAATTATGGTTGGGTATATATACTGTTACTTTTGACATTTTTTAAAACCTGAATCAAAAATCATTCTTTACTGTTTCTCATGATTTCTGCACCGATACGGTTTAGGATAGCTCTGGCTATTAAATCGTTGCCTTTTACCGAGGTGTGGTGATCGTCCACGTAGATAGTTTCGTCGGTTGCCATGCACCCGCTGATGTCGCAAAAACCGTCCCGGGCAGAAAATTCCTTCTTTGCCAATTCATATACTTTTCTTTGAAAGTTAACGGATTTAACATCCTTCCAATGCGGAGAACCTTCCTCATAACTACTCAGTTTCTCTTTGGTAAAAAGATTTGGCTGCATAATAAAATAAGCTTTAAAGTTAAACGTTTTTGAAAGCGATTCTATTATTTTCGTATTCTTGCCATAGAGTTTGACTATGCGCTCTGCCTGTTCCTGTTCTTGTCTTGTTAATTCTCCCCGATTATTTTCAATCCTCCTCGTCTTTGCGTTGCTTGCAATAGCATTCTTCAATCTCGAAACAATCTTAAATAAGCTTGATTTCTCAGAAACCCATCTCAGGGCCGTACTTAATTTAATCACTTCGTCGTATACTCCCCTGTCCGACAAAAATTTTATAATGCCGCTATATCCCGCATTCACCGACGGCTGTAAAAAATTGAGCTTATTATTTCCGTCAAGAAGTTCTCTGTAACCCATGATAGCCTCGTTAACCCAGTCGAAAAAGATAACGAAGTCTATATCTTCCGTACCCAATTTTTCCAGTAACAAAATCATTTCCTGCGTATTTTGATAACCGCCAACGCCATAATTCCTAACCTCGTAATTTACTTCCGGATCCATCTCGTTTAAGTACTTGCTGAATAAGGAGGCAATAGTAGTGGAATCGCCAGCCGCCCCTACCCCCCACATAGTGGAACCGCCCAAGAAAATAATCGTTTTCTTTTTTAATTTTTTATCCTTAAAATATTGGGCCGTTTTTCTAAATCCTTCGTTGTCCGTAGAGATGTATCTGCCTTCGAAGTTAGCCATAGGCCTGTAATATCTATAAAAATCGAAACTTAAATTGCTGTTGATAATTTTCTGTTCATTATAAAAAACATCGATATCTATATCCTTATATAATCCTGAATTTTTATAATATGTGTGCCAGTCCCTTCTGCCTCTGGTCTCCAGCGCTGATAATTTAAGTAAGATATAACAGCTTATCTCGAGAAAACCCAGAATTAAGAAAATTATAATCGAAACGAAAATTATTTTTTTGTACCTTTCGGACATAATATTGGTTTATCCTGTAATCGAGCTTAATTGACAAACATAGATTTAATGATACGTATTATTTTTCTACTCGCCTTACCATCCCCATAAAATCGAACAGATTTTATATTTAATTTCTCAATCGTATTTAACGTTTCGGCTATCTTTTCTTTGTCAGAACCCGTCAAGATATTAAACCCGCCGTCTACGGTCTCTTGCCATTCGGTTTCGTCGCGTAAAGTAACGCAGGGGACCTTCAGGAAATAGCTTTCTTTTTGCACCCCTCCGGAATCGGTCAAAATCGTCTTTGCATTTTTCTCTAAAAGCAGCATATCAAGATATGAAACGGGCTCGATCATCTTTAAGGATTTTGCGAGCGCCCTGATTCTAAGTGAGCTTATTGCCTTTTTCGTGCGAGGATGAACCGGGAAAATTACGGGCGCTCTATTCTTAGCGATATCGTTTAAACTTTCCAAAAGCGATTTTAATCGCCTGCGATTATCGGTATTCTCGGCACGGTGTATGGTGGCAAGGTAATAACTTTTGGGAAATAAAGACAATTTCCTAAGTATGGCTGACTTCTTCTTAGCGATATCAAAATGAAATAAGACCGAATCGTACATCACGTCGCCTACAAGAAAAACCTTTGGGAACTTCCTTGAGTTGGAGTTTGCTATTCCCTCTGAATATAGATTCCTGACGGCGTTCTTCGAAGGGCAGAAAAGAACGTCGGATATCCGGTCTACGAGGACCCTGTTTATCTCTTCGGGCATATCCATATTGTAACTTCTAAGCCCCGCCTCGACATGAGCAAGCAAAATGTGAAGTTTCTTTGCAGCTAAAGCGCCGGCCAACGTCGAATTAGTGTCGCCGTAAACCAAAACTGAATCCGGGGCCTCTTCTTTTAAAACCGCCTCTATCCCCTCAAGCATCATAGCGGTCTGCCTGCCATGGCTTCGGGAACCGACGCGAAGATTATAATCTGGCGGATCAATTTTCAGTTCTTTAAAAAATATATCGTTCATGTCGTAATCATAATGTTGCCCAGTATGGACGATTATTTCCTTTATCTTGGAATTTCTATCGTTACATTTCTTATTAAATTCTTTTATGGCTCTTGAAACCATTACCGCTTTTATAAATTGGGGACGAGCTCCGATAACGCTAATTATCTTCTGCATCGCTTACCTTTATATTCCTTAACGGCACCGTCGTCCGATTTGACATACCTTTTGGAGCAAGCGCCGCAGGTTGCAAAATCTTTGTCAAAACTTAATCTTATTCCGCACTCACAGATATAACCGATTAACCTTCCGGGAACGCCCATTACTAGACCATAATCAGGGACATCTTTTGTAACTACTGTCCCTGCCCCTAAAAAGGCGCATTTGCCTATGGTATATCCGCACACAATGGTTGCATTCGCACCGATGGTCGCCTCTTTTTTTACTATCGTCTTTTTAAATTCATCTCTTCGCGATATTGCGCTTCGCGGATTTAGGACATTAGTAAATACCATCGATGGCCCGCAGAAAACATCGTCCTCCAAAATTACCCCCTCATAGACTGAGACGTTATTCTGTATCTTGACATTATTGCCGATAAGGACATTCGGGCCGATATAGACATTTTGGCCTATTCTGCAGTCTTCGCCGATTTTCGCCCCGGAACAGACGTGTGAAAAATGCCATATTTTAGTTCCTTTGCCGATTCGAGCGCCGTCATCTACGATGGACGACTTATGCACGAAATAATCCTTCGCTGCTGATTTCTTCTTACTTAATCTTGACCGGTTTGCCATTTTCCTCCAGAGATTTCTGTGCGGCGGTTAAAACCTCCAAAACTCTAAGCCCATTCTCGCCATCGCTAAGGGGTTGGGTATTATTTTTTATGCTGTCGATGAAATGTTGACATTCTAACTTCAAGGGTTCGACCATTTCTATCTTCGGTATGTTTATATCCCCCTCCCTCAATGTGAGGAAAGTTTCGTAAGAACCATAATTTTTTTGAAAGCTGAAGCCCTTGTCGTATATTCTCAATTTTTCGGCGCTCTCCATATCATCGAATACCGCCATCTTTTTAGAGCCGACGACCGTAAATTTTCTAATTTTGTGCGGGTCAAGCCAGCTGGCATGGATATGTGCCATTATCTTGTTTTTGAAATTAAGCGTTACAAAAACAACGTCTTGAATTTGCTTTCTGATATAAGATTTCCCCGTCGTTGAAACTTCAAAAGGTCTTTTATTTAAAAGATGTATGGCTACGGAAACGTCATGTGCGGTCAAACTCCACAAAGCATTTTCTTCTTCCCTTACCTGTCCTAAATTGACGCGCGTGGAATACAAATAATGAATATCGCCCAGCAATCCATCCTCGATGCAGCTTTTCAGTCTCTTAACGGCCGGGTGATATAAAAGCAGATGCCCGACCATTAAAATCCTTCTCTTTCTTTTGGCGACCCTGATCATTTCCTTTGCATCTTTAATGTCCAGGGCAAGCGGTTTTTCAACGAATACATGCCTGCCTTTAGATAATGCCTTTATGGCAAAATGAGAATGAGTTACGGGCAAGGTTGCTATAACTATCGCATCGAGATGAGAATCTTTTATCAGATCATCGAAGTCATCCGTTACCTTTATGTTGCCGCCATACTGAGATTTTATCTTTTCTAAAACTTCTCTGTTTTTATCGCAACATATTTTCATGCGACAACCTTTTAAATTATAGAAATTTCGCACGAGGTTCTGTCCCCATGTGCCTGCACCAATCTGTCCTATGGTGATCATCTTATGCCTCCGCCCTGTCTCTTAAGAGTAATCTCAAGCCCTTCCTTAAGCGTCGTCTTGGGCCTCCAGTTTAAAAGTGTTCTTGCTTTAGTTATGTCTGGACAGCGCACCTTTGGGTCATCTTCCGGTAACGGCTTAAAGTCAATTTTACTTTTGCTGCCGGTTAAGGAGATTATCTGCTTGGCAACTTCTAAAATAGTCACCTCATCGGGATTGCCTAAATTTACAGGTTCATTCACATTTGATAGCATCAATTTATAAAGACCGTCGACCATATCATCGATGTAGCAAAAACTTCTGGTTTGAGTTCCTTTTCCGTATACTGTTAGCGGTTCATTTGCTAATGCCTGAATTATAAAATTAGGCACGGCGCGTCCGTCATCCTGGCGCATCCGCGGTCCATAGGTATTAAAAATGCGAGCAATCTTCGTATCAAGCTTATGGACCCTATGATAAGCCATAGTTATCGCCTCGGCGAAACGTTTGGCCTCATCATAGACCCCCCTTGGTCCGATAGGATTTACGTTGCCCCAATAGCTCTCCGGTTGAGGGTTGACTTGAGGATCGCCGTAAACTTCGCTGGTTGAGGCAAGTAGGAATTTTGCCCCCTTTGCCTTGGCGACACCTAAGGCGTTATGTGTTCCGAGACTGCCAACTTTTAAAGTTTGGATGGGATATTTCCGGTAATCTACTGGGCTTGCAGGTGAGGCAAAGTGAAGGACATAATCTATGGGCTCATCTACATCGATATACGTGGTTACATCATGTTTGACAAGCTTAAAATTCTTATTGCCCGAGAGGTGGGCAACATTCTCCATTTTACCGGTAATCAGGTTATCCAGACAGATAATTTTATTGCCTTTCTCTATCAAAAAATCGCATAAATGTGAACCTATAAATCCTGCTCCGCCTGTAAGTAATATATTCAAATCTCGACCTCTATCTTGTTTTCTTGACTAAGTTCTTTACTGTCGACCTGCGTCTTTTCCTGTTCAAATGCACCGAATTTGGTCAACTTGATAGAACGATGCTTATTCAATCTCCTCCTGATATAGCCCTTCTTTTCCATAGAAAGCAATTTATCAACCACAGATTTATAGGAGTTTACTTGGCAGGCCTCTTGAATTTCACGGATATAAGGGGCCTTTTTGTGGTTAGCTATAAAGGCAGCTATAAAATCATAAATCTTTTTTTGTTTAGAAGTTAGGGGAGCCCTCACGTAACCTTCCTTAAGTAGTTGTTAGGTAATAATTTTAATAAAAAAAACGAGGGATGTCAAGCATAATTGACTGCCCTCGTTAAATACGATATATTATAATATCTCGATTATGGTTTGATTAAAATTTACTTCGTTTAAAATTATTATAATATTTGCGGTTCTTCGGCTACCTTCCCCTTAAAAAATTGGAAATAGCGTGGCCGATGAACTCCATCTCTTCTTCTTTAAGCTCCGGAAATACCGGAAGCGCCAGAACCTCTTCGGCGGCCTTTTCGCTATTGGGGAAATCGCCCTTTCTATATCCTAACGTCTTATAGACACGCTGAAGATGCATAGGAATGGGGTAATAGACTGCCGTAGATATCTGCTCCGAGGCTAAGTAATTTCTCAGTTCTTCCCTCTTTTTCGTCCTTATGGCGTATACATTATAGACATGCCTACACCCTTTCCGCTCGACCGGCTTTATTAGTTTTGTATCAAGGTTCAAACTTTTAAAAAGTCCGTTGTACCATTGGGCATTTCTTCTTCGGGCATCGTTCCATTTGTCCAGGTATCTTATCTTCACCCCTAAAATGGCGGCTTGGAGTTCGTCAAGCCGACTATTTCTCCCCTCTATTTCATGATGATATTTATCTTTTGAACCATGCACCCTTAGCATCTTAATCTTATGGGCTATATCTTTATCGTTGGTGACCACCATCCCCCCGTCACCGTAGGCGGCGAGGTTCTTGCTTGGAAAAAAACTAAAACACCCCGCATCTCCAAATCTTCCTACTTTCTTAGACTTAAATTCGGCGCCGATCGACTGGGCACAGTCTTCGATGACTCTTAAATTATGCTCTCCGGCAACCTTTAAAATAGCGTCCATATCGCACGGATGGCCGTAAAGATGGACGACCAATATGGCTTTGGTCCTTCGGGTTATCTTCCTCTTTATGAGCGAGGGGTCGATATTATAGGTATCGAGCTCTATATCAACGAAGACCGGCTTGGCCCCATTTACGTAAATCGACTCCGGCGTAGCAATAAAAGTAAATGGGGTCGTTATAACCTCGTCCGACTTGCCTATCCCCAATGCCTTAATGGAAAGCTCTAATGCATCGCTGCCGGATGCGACGCCAACGGCGTATTTCGTTGTGCAATAATTAGCTATCTCCGCTTCTAACTTTTCGACGTTTTCGCCCAAAATAAATACGCCTTTTTCGAGGACGGATTTTATATTTGCATCGATTTCATCTTTTATT
>Ga0111183_1013_pt1 | contig 40346 bp, 40 predicted proteins | sample DeeMarSWOR324_28_FD_80238 | JGI IMG/M metagenome (GOLD analysis project Ga0111183, IMG submission 80238) | Omnitrophica WOR_2 bacterium SM23_29 | reverse complement strand
TAATTTCATAATGTTAAGGAGGTATTTATGGCTATTCAACCGTTAGGAGATAGAATTTTGGTAAAGGCTTTGGAAGCCGAAGAGAAGACAAAAGGCGGAATAGTGTTGCCTGATACCGCAAAAGAGAAACCCCAAGAAGGTAAGGTAATAGCTATTGGGAAGGGCAAGCTAATTGAGGACGGAACTATAAAACCGTTGGAAGTTAAAATCGGTGATATAGTCCTATACGGCAAATATTCCGGCACAGAGATAAGTCATGAAGGTGAGGACCTTTTGATTCTGAAAGAAGATGACATTTTGGCAATAGTCAAATAAAGGAGGGAGTAAAAAGTGGCAAAGCAATTGAAGTTTAGTGATGAGGCCAGGCGCGCAATTTTAAGGGGCGTAGAACAATTATCGAAAGCGGTAAAGGTGACGCTTGGACCTAAAGGCAGGAATGTAGTTTTGGATAAGAAATTTGGTTCTCCAACGATAACTAAAGATGGGGTTACGGTCGCTAAAGAGATAGAACTCGAGGAGCCATATGAAAACATGGGCGCTGAAATGGTAAAGGAGGTAGCAACCAAGACGTCTGACACCGCAGGAGACGGTACAACCACAGCTACCATTTTAGCCGAAGCGATTTACAGAGAAGGCCTGAAGAATGTAACGGCCGGGGCAAATCCTATGGCTTTAAAACGAGGGATAGATAAAGCCGTGGAGGAGATTATAGAACATTTAAAGAAGTTGTCCAAGCCGATAAAGGACAAAAGAGAGATCTCGCAGGTCGCTACGATCGCAGCTAACAACGATCAAACGATAGGCGATTTGATTGCGGATGCTATGGAGAAAGTCGGCAAGGACGGCGTCATAACGGTCGAAGAAGCAAAGGCAACGGAGACAAGTTTAAAAGTCGTGGAAGGTATGCAATTCGACCAGGGATATCTCTCCCCATATTTTGTAACGGATGCGGAAAGGATGGAAGCGGTCCTTGAAGAGCCGTACATCTTAATACACGAAAAGAAGATTTCGATCTTGAAGGATATGTTACCGCTACTTGAAAAGATAGCAAGACCCGGCAAGCCGTTAATGATAATCGCCGAGGAAGCCGAAGGTGAGGCACTTGCGACATTAGTAGTCAATAAATTGCGCGGTACATTGGCTTGCTGTGCGGTAAAAGCACCCGGTTACGGTGACAGGAGGAAGGCGATGCTCGAGGATATCGCCGTATTAACCGGCGGCCGAGCGATAACCGAAGACCTGGGAATAAAATTAGAAAATATCCGGAAGAGTCGCACAACTAAAGAAACAGATAGAAGAGACGGATTCCGATTACGACAAAGAGAAGTTACAAGAACGCCTCGCCAAATTGGCAGGGGGAGTAGCGGTGATAAACGTCGGCGCTGCAACCGAGACCGAGATGAAGGAGAAGAAGGCTCGCGTTGAAGACGCGTTGCACGCGACGAGGGCAGCGGTGGAAGAGGGCATCGTCCCGGGCGGCGGAGTAGCTTTTCTAAGGTGTTTTTCGACGCTTGAAAAACTAAAATTGGAAGGCGACGAACAAATCGGAATCGAAATAGTAAAACGTTCTCTGGAAGAGCCGATAAGACAGATAGCCGAGAACGCCGGGCTAGAAGGTTCCGTCGTGACCGAACGAGTAAAACATGAGAAGACAAATGTAGGTTACGATGTCCTGCAGGAAGACTATGTCGACATGATAGAATCCGGCGTAATCGACCCGACAAAAGTCACTCGCACTGCGCTTCAGAATGCAGCGTCGATTGCAAGTCTTTTATTAACCACGGAGGCTTTGGTTACCGACATTCCGGAGAAAGAGAAGGCGCCTGCGATGCCTCCGCACGGCGGCTACGGCCCAGAAATGTATTGATAAAAATCCAAAATTGAAGAGGATAGAAATATGAACTTAAAACCACTCGGTGATAAAGTTATCGTCGAAATCTTAAAGGCGGAAGATAAAACAAAGGGCGGAATAATTCTTCCGGATACGGCAAAAGAGAAACCGCAGGCAGCAAAGGTAATCGCTGTCGGTTCCGGAAAGACCCTTTCGAACGGAAAGGTTGTTGCGCTCGATGTAAAGCCGGGCGATACGGTTATATTCGGAAAATATTCGGGAAACGAAGTAAAGGTTGACGATAAGGAATACCTCATAATAGAATTTGACGATATTCTAGCTGTCGTGAAGTAACGAATCCCCTTTAAAACAGAAGAGTCCTAAAAATGCCTCTTAAATTTCAAGTTTAAGAGGCATTTTTGTTTCCTTAAATTTTAAAGATATATAAATGTCGGTTTTGCTTGACTTTTTAGAGCCATTCTTGTATCATTAGCCTATAATTTTACAGGAGGATACGACTTTATGGGTGAATATATAGGCATTAAGAGGAAGGCACGACGTTGTTACGGCTTTGATGAGATTGCGCTTGTGCCGGGCAAAGTAACGATTAATCCCGCGGAGGTCGACACAACTTGGCAGATAGATAAAAAAAGATACAGGGTTCCAATCCTTGCGGCAGCAATGGATGGCGTCGTGGATGTAAAGTTCGCAATAACGATGGGCAAGCTTGGCGGAATTGCGGTCTTAAATTTAGAGGGCGTTCAAACAAGATACGATAATCCCGACGAAGTAATAAAGAAATTGATTAAGGCCACGCCCGAAAAAGCCACAGAACTTATTCAGTCCATTTATCTAAAACCGATAAAAGAGAAATTGATAGAGAAGAGAATTCGGCAAATAAAAAAAGGTGGTGCGCCTGCAGTCGTAAGCGCAATTCCGCAGCGCGCGGAGAGGTTTGGTAAAATCGCTCAAAGAGTAGGCGCTGATATCTTTGTCGTTCAATCGACCGTCAGCACCGTCAAGCACATCTCGCGGGAATATAAAGCGTTTGATTTCTATAAATTCTGCAGGACTATGAAGATTCCGATTATTGTTGGTAACTGCGTGACGTACGATGTTGCGCTGGAACTTATGGACACGGGGGGTTCCGCGGTCTTAGTCGGGATCGGCCCCGGTGCTGCATGCACGACAAGAGGGGTTTTAGGAATCGGAGTTCCTCAAATTACAGCCACTGTCGATTGTGCAGCGGCGCGAGATTTCTTTTATAAAAAGACGGGAAGATACGTACCGATAATCACCGATGGCGGAATGAGAATCGGCGGGGAGATTTGTAAGGCATTCGCTTGTGGCGCAGATGCGGTTATGGTTGGTTCTGCATTTGCGCGGGCGAAAGAAGCACCAGGCCGAGGTTATCATTGGGGGATGGCCACCTCTCACGCGAATTTGCCTAGAGGCACACGCATTCGCGTAGGAACTACCGGAACTTTAGAAGAGATCTTATACGGGCCCGCTCGCCTAGATGACGGTTCGCAAAATCTTATGAGCGCGCTCCAGACTTCGATGGGTTCTACGGGCGCAAAAAACATAAAGGAATTTCAGAAGACCGAAATAATAATAGCCCCATCCATCCAGACGGAAGGAAAGATCTTCCAGCAAGTCCAAAGAGTTGGAATGGGAAAATAACGAATGTCTCAAAATGATTCATTCCGATTTTGTTCACCTACACGTTCACTCGCAATATAGCCTACTAGACGGCGCTTGTTTGATTTCTAACCTGATAGATCTGTCTCGAGAATATAAGATGCCCGCCTTAGCTCTGACCGATCACGGAAATATGTTTGGCGCAATCGAATTCTATACCGAAGCGATGTCCAAAGGGATAAAGCCAATAATAGGCTGTGAGGCATACGTAGCACCCGGTTTGAGATTCGAAAAGTCATCGCATGGTATTCAAGAAGCCTCTTTCCATTTAATTCTCCTCGCGAAGGACGAAACAGGATATAAAAATCTTCTCAAGTTGGTCTCATTGGGCTATCTAGAAGGGTTTTACTATAGGCCACGAGTAGATAAAGAACTGCTTTCCCAATATTCCAAGGGCCTGATTGCCCTATCTAGCTGCCTGCAGGGAGAGATACCGTACCTTATAGTTAAGGACAAATATGAGGAGGCAAAAGAAGTAGCTTCAAATTATAAAGATATATTCGGAAATGGAAATTTCTATCTGGAATTGCAGGAGAATTCGATTGCCGAACAAAATATCGCAAACAAAGGTTTATTAAAAATTGCTAAAGAACTCGATCTTCCAATAGTCGCAACAGCCGACGTCCACTATATTTCAAAACGCGATGCGCGAGCCCATGAAGCTCTGCTTTGCATACAAACACAGACGACGTTAAACGATCCGAACCATATGAGATTCCAGACGGATGAATTTTACTTTAGGTCGCCGGACGAAATGAAACAATTATTCTCCGAATTGCCACAGGCAATAACTTCAACTTTTGAGATCGCTCAGATGTGCAACGTCGAATTGGAGTTCAATAAAACCCACCTACCGCATTATAATCCGCCGGCAGAAATGACACGCGATGAGTTCTTAAAAAATCTGGTGGAGGAGGGACTCAAGAAGCGTTATCAAGTTATAGATGAAAAGGTACGCAACCGGGCTGAAAATGAGTTGAATATAATAAAGGAGACTGGTTTTACCAGTTACTTCCTTATCGCGTGGGATTTTATTCACTATGCTAAGTCCAAAGGTATCCCCGTAGGACCGGGCAGAGGCTCAGCTGCCGGCAGCGTCGTAAGTTACGCTCTGGAGATTACGGATATAGACCCCCTAAAATACGATTTAATATTTGAAAGATTTTTAAATCCCGACAGGGTAAGTCTTCCTGATATCGATATAGATTTTTGTTATGAGAGAAGAGGCGAAGTAATAAATTACGTCGTCGACAAATATTCCAAGGATAACGTAGCCCAAATTATTACGTTCGGAACGATGCAAGCCCGCGCTGTAATACGGGATGTCGGAAGAGTGATGGGATTAAGTTATGGGGAGGTAGATAGAATAGCCAAACTCATTCCGCTAGATCCGAATATAACGCTGGAAGAAGCGATTACGAGCGAACCGGAATTGCGAAATTTATATAAAAACGATCCAAGGATAACCCAGCTCATCGATACGTCCTTAGCGCTGGAGGGATTGACCCGTCATGCCTCGACCCACGCCGCCGGCGTAGTGATATCCGATGAGCCGTTGACAAATTATATACCACTATTTAAAGCAGGGGAAGATCAAATCTCGACCGGCTATTCTATGTCGTCGCTTGAAAAGATAGGCCTTCTAAAGATGGATTTCTTAGGGCTGCGCACCCTAACCGTCATAGATGAAACTATAAAGATAATAAAGCGCACAAAAGGGGTAGAGATAGATATAGAGAATGTACCCATGAATGATCCCAAAACATTTGCGCTTTTATCGCGTGCGGAGTCGCTTGGCGTGTTTCAATTAGAAAGTACGGGGATGCGAGAACTCTTACGAAAATTAAAACCCAATAAATTCGAAGACATAATTGCTATCTTAGCGCTTTATAGACCGGGCCCCATAGGAAGCGGAATGGTCGATGATTTCATAAAGAGAAAGCACAATCTTATACCGATAAAATACGATCATAGGCTGCTTGAGCCGATTCTTAAGGAGACCTACGGCATCATAGTTTACCAGGAACAAGTTATGAGAATCACGTCGGATTTGGCAGGATTTACGATGTCGCAAGCGGACTCTTTGCGGCGAGCGATGTCTAAGAAAACTCCGGAGGTGATGGATCAAGTCCGTTCGAACTTCATCGAAGGAGCCGCGAAAAGAGGGATTGATAGGAGGACCGCCGAAAAGGTCTTCAACCTCATCGAATATTTTGCCGGTTACGGTTTCAATAAATCGCATTCGACGGCGTATGCCCTAATTTCATACAGAACAGCATATTTAAAAGCGAATTATCCGGTTGAATTTATGACGGCCCTGCTTACCTCAGAGCGCGACAATATTGAAAAGGTAGCCTTCTATATTGAAGAGCTAGAGAGAATGGGGATTAAGATTTTACCGCCGGATGCGAACGAGAGCTTTGCAAAATTCACGGTTGTAAGTGATGCGATCAGGTTTGGTTTGAGCGCCGTTAAGAATGTCGGCCGGGGCGCAATCGACTCGATCGTAAATGCAAGAAATAGAGTCGGAAAATTTAAGTCGCTTTATGAATTTTGTGAGCACATCGATCTAAGGTTGGTCAACAGAAAAGTACTTGAGAGTTTAATCAAATGCGGAGCGATGGATGAGTTCGGCCTACATAGATCGCAGCTGATGATCATCCTCGATGATTGTCTCGAAACTGCCTCCGTCTTACAAAAGGAGAGGCAGAACGGACAGTTGTCCTTCTTCGACGAATTCGGCGCCCATGTTAAAATCCATTCGAGAAAACACGAGATCCCGAAGATTGCCGAATGGCCGGAAAGCCAACTTTTGGCCTATGAGAAAGATATGCTCGGCTTCTATATAACAGGCCACCCGTTAGCGAAATATGAAAAACTACTGAAAACGTACGTCACGACATCGGTCGGGGATCTCGGTAAAAAGAGGACAGAGGAAGTGGTCATTTTAGGCGGCATCATAACAAAAGTGAAATTCACGACAACAAAAGCAAAGAATGAGAAGATGGCCATTATGAACGTAGAAGACTTAAGCGGACAAACAGAGGTCCTGGTCTTTCCAAGCGCTTTTAAATCTACGGAAAAATTTATCAGAAAAGATGCTATAGTTTGCGTTAAGGGTAAAGTAAATCTAAGGGAAGAAAAGCCGAAAATAGTTGCCAACGATATTATTCCGATTGAACAATTACAGAAAAAATATACGCAGGCAATTATCATAACTCTCACTACCACAGGCATGGATGAAAAATCCCTTACGGTCCTAAAATCAATCTTGGAATCCCACCCCGGGACAACTCCCGTATATCTAAACTTTAAGATGGCTGATGGGAAGAGGGTTGAGGTATCGGTTGAGGAGAAGCTTAAGGTAGAGCCCTCCGATGAATTGGCCACCGAAATAGAAAAGCTACTGGGAGAAGGAACGGTCTCATTTAAGACTTAAACGATAGTCTGGTTTTTCTCTTGACAAATTTTCTCGTTAGTGATAATTTACTAACTATAATAGATATAAGAAGTTACGAACTGACCAAGTTAAGGAGGGTTGAAGATGACGAAAAAGGAGATTGTGCTCAAAATTGCCAACGAAAGCGGGCTAAAACAAGTTGATGTAAAAGTGGTGGTTCAAAGGGTGCTCGATATAATAATAGAGGCGTTGGCAAATAACGAGACCGTCGAACTTAGGAATTTCGGAATTTTTAAAGTAAAATCTCGGCGAGGAAGGACAGGAAGAAACCCTCGTACTGGAGTAACCGTTCCGGTCCCACCCAAAAAAGTAGCGGTATTTAAGCCGGGATTGATTATGAAACAGAAAGTTAAATAACCTGCCTTATTTCCCCTATGAAAGAGTTGAAAACACAAATTAAGGCATTGCGGGGGACTAAAGACTTCCTGCCGCAAGAAGCGAAACTTTGGACGATTTTAGAGCAAAAAGCTAAAAAGATCTTTAGCCTTTTTGGTTATGAGGAGATAAGGACTCCTATAATAGAGGAAGCGTCATTGTTTGTTCGTTCGATCGGCGAAGGAACGGATATCGTAGAGAAGCAGATGTATACTTTTCTCGACAGAGGCGAACGTTCCATTACCTTAAGGCCCGAGGCCACGGCGTCGGTTGTCAGAGCTTATCTGGAGCATGGCATGGATAGGCAGGCCGGTTTAGTAAAGCTGTTCTACCTCGGCCCCATGTTTAGGGCCGAACGTCCTCAGGCAGGCCGTGCAAGGCAATTTCATCAAATAGGCGTTGAAGCGATTGGTTCATATAGCTCGTACTTGGATGTGGAAATAATAGCGCTGTTAAGTACGCTTTTGGATTCGTTTGGAATCAAGGGTTACAGTATAAAATTAAATTCGTTGGGCTGCGAGGACGATAAAAAAGAATTGTCGAAGGGATTGCGTAGGTCGATGGAAAGCCGAATCGACGATTTTTGCGATGATTGTAAGGCCCGTTACGCAAAGAATATCCTGCGTATTTTGGATTGTAAAAATGAGAAATGTAAAAGTTCTATCAGAGAAATTTTTAAAGGCACGACAGATTATCTTTGCTCAAAATGTCGCTTGCACTTCGATGCCGTCAAGGAGGCGTTAGGCATATTAAAAATAGACTATAAATTAGAGCCGTACCTTGTCAGGGGTCTGGATTATTACACGAGGACGACCTTTGAGGTTACTCATCGAAAATTAGGCGCTCAGGATGCGATTGCCGCGGGAGGCAGATACGATAATTTGGTTCTCGATTTAGGTGGACCAGAAAAGGGTTCTTGCGGTTTCGCCATAGGGACGGAAAGAGCGGTGATGGCAATTGAGGATATGCCGGTAATTGATTTAGGAATCGATATATATCTTGCAACGATAGGAGAAGCGGCGTACCAATTGGGATTTAAACTGGCTATGGAATTGCGAAGCAAGGGCATCTCCACCGAGATCGATTACGAAGGAAAATCCTTGAAGGCACAAATGAGAGCAGCTGACAAGCTCGGCGCAAGATCCGTGGGTTTAATAGGGGAAGATGAAATAAAAAACAGTACTATTACCCTGCGCGATATGAGCACCAAAGAGCAAAAGGCAATTCCTCAGAGTAACTTCCTAAATGAAATTCAAAGGATACTATCGAAATAGATGAAGCGAATTCTTACCTGCGGAGAACTTACGAAAAAGGATATCGGTAAAAAAGTTGCGCTTTTTGGCTGGGTTCATAGAAGGCGCGACCACGGGGGCTTAATTTTCATTGACTTGAGGGATAGGGAAGGTATTACACAAATAGTCTTCAATCCCAAAAAATCCAAGGAACTTCATGAAGCCGCAGGCACTTTAAGGAGTGAATATGTCATCGCAATTGAAGGAGAAGTCGAAAAGAGGCCGAGCGGAACAGAAAACACTAAATTAAAGACCGGAGAGGTAGAGGTAGCTGCCGGTAAACTGGAAGTTTTAAACACTTCGCTTACGCCACCGTTTGAGATCGAAGATGAAGCTCAGCTATCCGAGGAACTGCGTTTTACATACAGGTTTTTAGACTTACGGCGAAAGTCCTGTCGCGAAAAGGTTTTTATCAGACATAGGATATGTCAAGCCATCCGAAATTTTTTGGATAAAAAAGGCTTCGTTGAGGTCGAGACGCCGATTTTAACCAAATCGACGCCTGAGGGAGCCAGAGACTATCTAGTTCCAAGCAGATTAAACCCGGGAAAATTTTATGCCCTTCCGCAATCTCCTCAATTGTTTAAACAGATATTGATGGTAGCGGGTTTCGACAAATATTTTCAGATAGCCAAATGTTTTAGAGACGAGGACTTAAGGGCGGACAGACAGCCTGAGTTCACCCAACTTGATATGGAGATGTCATTCGTTGACGAAGACGACATATTCGATATAACCGAGCAGCTCATGAGGGAAACCTTCAAAAAGGTATTGGACGTCGATTTAAAGGTACCTTTTCCTCGTCTAAAGTATTTTGAGGCGCTGGAAAGATTTGGGACGGATAAGCCCGATACCAGATTTGAAATGGAGCTGGTGGATTTGACCGATATTTTAAAGGGCAGCGAATTCCAAACGTTTGAAAAAGTTCTCGGTCAAAGTGACGGAGCAATTAAGGGAATAAACGTAAAAGGAAAAGCCGATATCTCAAGGAGCGAGATAGATGAATTGACCAATCTTGCTGTTCGGCTCGGAGCTAAAGGGCTGGCATATTTTAAAGTTGGCGACGGTGAAATTGAGTCCCCCATCGCGAAATTTTTTAACGACGAAAAGAAAAAATCTACTATGAAGAGTATGACGGCAAAAAAGGGGGACCTAATACTTTTAATAGCAGATAAAAAACAGGCCGCCAATGAGGTGTTTTCGCAACTACGCACGGCCATTGCGCAAAAATTTAATCTGATGAAAAAAAAGGCATTCAATTTTGTCTGGGTTGTTGAATTTCCTTTATTCAAATATAATGATGAAGAGAAACGTTGGGAATCAGAACATCATCCGTTTACCGCGCCGTTTGAAGAGGACTTACCCTTTATCGAAAAGGAGCCCAAAAGGGTCAGGGCAAGGGCATACGATTTAGTCTTAAACGGCGTCGAGGTCGGTTCGGGTTCGATTAGAATTCACGACAGAAAGACTCAGTCGCGAATATTCAAAGCGATCGGCTTAACCGACGAGGAAGCAAAAAAGAGGTTCGGCTTTTTATTGGAAGCATTCTCTTATGGCGCCCCTCCGCATGGAGGCATCGCCCCTGGCCTGGATAGACTTATTGCGATGATGACGGATTCCCCAAGCATAAGAGAAGTAATCGCATTCCCAAAGACACAAAAAGCGGTCTGCTTTTTAACGTCAGCACCATCGGAAGTGTCTGAGCAACAGTTAAAAGAGCTTGGTTTGACTTTTAAAAAGTAAGGAATTAAAATAAAAAGAAAGGAGGAAAGTAAGAGGTGAAAAACTTAGTATTTTTATGGGTGATTGGGGTTGTTATCGTTGCTTTGGCAGGTTGTGCGGTAAACACAAAACTCATTGAAAGGGAGAGAGTTGATCAGGAGATTAGTTCGATGGATAATCAAGGTTATCTATTCGGAACGCCGCCGCCGGCAGCGTCAAGGAAAGCTACGCGGGAATATTTTGAACTGCAGGTTGAACTCCCGCCTCCAATCGAAAAGGAAAGCAGGGTTCCAAAAGAGGAAGTAGAAGAAATGGAAGTCGCCCCGATTTATACCGCACCCGAGATATCCGAACTCGAAGAGGTCTTCGTACCAGAGGTGGAAAAAGAAGAATATGTAACCTACAAGGTGCAGAAAGGAGACACCTTACAGAAGATTTCTCAAAAATTCTACGGCACGAGCAAGAAATGGCGAAAGATATTTTTGGCGAACAAAGATAAATTAAAGAATCCCGATAAGATACGTGCCGGACAAACTCTTAAAATCCCGCAAACGGCAGGAGAAAGCGAATACATAAAATAATTAGGATTTAAAATGGAAAGGACCTTTAAGTTACTTGGCGACGAAGAGGCACGTACACTCTTCGGTCGCCACGACGAGAATTTAAAATTAATCGAACGTGAATTTGACGTGAAGATAATCGCGCGCGGAGAGAATTTAACCGTAAGCGGAAACGAAAATAACGTCGCTGGCGCTTCGAGACTATTCGAACAGCTTCTTGACATAATAAGGATTGGACGGCCGGTAAGACAACATGAAATCTTATACGCTATTAAGGCGATACATCAACAGGCAGAATTGGATTTGCACTCAATCTATCTCGACAAGATCGAGGTTATGTCAAAAAGACAATACGTGACTCCGAAGACCAGCGGTCAAAAAACATACGTAGACGCCATAAGGCAATACGATATAGTTTTCGGCATCGGGCCTGCCGGCACAGGAAAGACTTATCTTGCGATGGCTATGGCAATAAATTCCCTGAAGGTGGGCCATACAAGCAGAATTATCCTGACCAGGCCGGCTATTGAAGCAGGTGAGAGCTTGGGTTATTTACCGGGCGATATCTACGAGAAGGTCTTGCCGTATCTACGTCCTCTCTATGATGCGTTGTACGATATGATGGATATCGATAAAATTCAGCGATTTCTCGATAGAGGCGTTATCGAAGTAGCGCCTTTAGCGTATATGAGGGGTAGGACGTTAAACGACGCGTTCATAATACTGGATGAAGCTCAAAATGCGACCGCCGAGCAGATGAAAATGTTTTTAACCAGATTGGGTTTCGACTCCAAAACAGTCATTACAGGCGATGTCACGCAGAGCGACTTACCAGGCGGAAGAGCGGTCGGCTTATTGCAGGCGCAAGAGATTCTAAAAGATATCGAAGGAATTAAATTCATCTTCTTCACAGGCGAGGACATCGTTCGCCACGAACTGGTTCAGGATATAATAAGGGCATATGAAAAATTAAATGAGAAGTAAAATGTTTGAGAAACTTTTTAAGAAACCCCAGCCCATACCGAAGCACGTACTTACAAAGATAGCCATCGGTGCGGTCATCTGCGTGGTGCTTATTTCGACAATATATGTGGGTAAAGTTCCGTATGGAGGTCAGCCTCAGGTAGGAGACATAGCAAACAGGACCATATACGCACCGTTTAATTTTTCGTATTATGCCGGTACCGATTTAGAAAAAACCGAGGAACTAAGGAGTATCGCCTCTTCAAGCGTAAAAGACCTGTATGATATAGATATTAACCTATATAGTAACGCGACACAAAATATAAAGTCCTTATTCGCTACCCTAAAAGATTTAAAGGGCGTAGAAGAGATCAGTCTCGACAATAAAGTCGCCCGTTTAAAAGCCGTCGAGAAGCTCAACCTAACGGACGGAACTTTAAGGGCGCTGTTACAGGGTGAGGATATTAACGACGCCGAAACGGATATAATCAGAAAGGTAAGCGAGTTCTTTAATCAGGGGATAATCTCGCAGGAAGAAAAAGAGAGCTTAAGAAAAAGAGGTAAGGATGCCGTAGCCATCAGAAATTTAAATACTCAGGTTGAATCGGTAACCGAGGTTGAAAACCTAAAAACACCCGACGGACTTAAACAGCAATTGGAAAGCACGTACGAGGAATCTTTCTCCGGCAATAGGAGATTGAAAACCGTCATTCTGGAAATTACAACAAAAACGTTAGCCCCCAATTTAAAATTTAACGAAACGGAAACTTTAAGTCGTCGTGAAAAAGCCGTAGCCGCGGTCCCAATTCAAAAGAAATCGATCGATGTCAAAAGGAATGAATTAATAATCTCAAAAGGTGAAAGGCTTACGCCTATACACGTGGCAAAATTGGAGGCTTTGCGCTTCGCCTCTCTGGAAGAGCAAAGGCTCGCTATTTCATTTTTAGGCATCGGTCTGGTTGTGTTTGCACTGATAACTATAGCATCTTTTTATTTCGCGTATTATGACCCTGAGATATTTTCGAATAATAGACATTTGCTTTCGATTTCATTCATCCTTGTTGCCCTAACCGCGACAGCCAAAGCCATAGCATTATCAAAAGCGCCGAACTATTTAATACCCATCGCAAGCGGACCGATGTTAATCGCCCTGCTTTTAGGCGCGCGCCCCGCAATAGTTATTTCCATTCTATTAAGCCTTTTGACCGGCCTGCTTGTAGGAGAAAAATTTGACCTAACGCTGATATTTTTCGTAGGCAGCCTCATAGGTATATATGCGGTAAAAGGGGCGAGGAGGAGATCGCAGTTATTCTCCGCAGGAGTTCTGGCAGGAATTGCCAGCACGGTCTGCGTTGTAGGGTTGGGTATATTGAATAATCTGGAACCTGAGATTATCTTCGCAAATTCATGGCTGCTCTTATTAAACGGCGTTATAGTCGGGATTTTTCTAACCGGCACGCTCCATCTATTCGAATCGCTCTTTCAAATAACGACTAACATCACGCTGCTCGAACTGGCGGACCCTAATAATCCATTATTAAAAGAGCTGGTATTAAAAGCGCCTGGCACATACCATCACAGCCTCATCGTCGGTAATCTTGCCGAGTCTGCGTGCGATGCCATAGGTGCGAACGGCCTTTTAGCAAGGGTCGGAGCATATTATCACGATATCGGGAAAACCGATAAGGCGGAATATTTTGCGGAGAACCAACCGATTGAGGAAAGTCAACACGATAAGCTTTCTCCTTCGATGTCCAGCCTCATAATTATAAACCACGTTAAGGAGGGGCTGGAGAAAGCGAAGAAAGCGAGGCTCAATAACGTGTTAATCGATTTTATCGCGCAGCATCACGGAACAAGCCTTATATACTATTTTTATCAGCGCGCTCTTGAATCGGTGGAAGACTTAGATAAATTAGAGGAGCAGGGTTTTCGTTATCCCGGCCCCAAGCCTCAGACGAAGGAGACCGCTATCGTCCATTTGGCGGATTCGGTCGAGGCTGCATCGCGCACGCTCAAAAACCCCACCCCCGCCAATCTTGAGGAACTAATTCATAGGATAATAAATAATAAATTTATCGACGGTCAACTCGACGAGTGCGAGTTGACTTTGAAGGATTTAAATATAATCGCGGCGACTTTTACCAAGGTTCTAACGTGGGTCTATCATACGAGGGTTGAATATCCGAGCAAAGATGAGAAGGATAAAGGCTAAGGGGGTCTCGATAATTAGCGAAGGCGTAACGTTACCGTTACCCAAAGCTGAAATTAAAAGCACGGCTGGTAAGATATTATCTTTGGTAAAAGAGCGCGATTCGAAGATCGCTCTGGTCTTTGTAACCGACGGACGAATACGCAAATTAAATCGGAAATACAGAAGGACCGACCGAGCTACGGATTGTTTGGCATTCCCGATGCGCGAGGGCATCGACAAACGATTAAATCCCCAACTCTTAGGAGACGTCGTAATCTCCGTAGATGCGGCCAGGAGGAATGCGAGGTTGTTCGGTACCAGCGTAAAAACGGAGATAAAGCTATATATCATACACGGAATATTGCACCTTCTAGGATTTAAGGATACTGCCGTCGCAGGGAGAAAAAAGATGGAAGATATGCAGGAGGATATTTTGAGGCGCCTATGAAAAAACGCGGCCTGGTCGAATCATTCAATTACGCCATCGAAGGATTAATCCACGCCCTGAAGAGCCAAAGAAATATGCGCATCCATTTCGCAGTGGGCGTAGGAGTAATTATCCTGGCAATATATTTAAACCTCGAGAGGACAGATCTGATCCTGCTTTTAAGCGCGATAACTCTGGTGTTTATTGCGGAGATGTTTAATACGGCTATTGAGTTATCCGTTGATATATTTACTAAGGAATTCCATCATTTGGCGAAAATGGCAAAGGATATAGCAGCGGCCTGTGTTTTTATAACGGTTGTATACGCGGTTATCGTTGGGTATCTTGTATTCTTTAAATCTACCGAGATGCTCAAGTTGTCCGACGGACTCTTAAAAATCCGTCAATCTCCCTGGCATACAAGCTTTATTACCTTGATTTTAATATTTGCCTTGGTGGTAGCGTTAAAGACTTTCTTTCATAAGGGTACGCCGTTACGAGGCGGTATGCCAAGCGGCCATGCGGCTCTGGGTTTTTCTATTTGGACGATAACGATTTTTTTAACCAACAATATCATTTTAGTCATCTTGGTATTTATAATGGCGGCACTTTTGGCGAAATCAAGGATTAAAAAAGGGCTTCATGATTTCTGGGAAGTCCTAATCGGTTCTATAATCGGGGTTTTAATAACCACCTTGGCGTTCCAACTTTTATATCATTAATTAAAACGTAGCTATGTTTATAAATTTAAGAAAAAATTTTATCACCGGCTTGGCGGTCCTTTTTCCAGTGGTCGTAACAATCTGGTTTATAAGATTCATCGTAGTCAAGTCGAACGCGCTCGTATTGGAGCCGCTCGTCAAATTGTCCAGGCCATACATAGGTAACGGAACATTAGAATATCTCGTCAAAATAGCGCTCTTTATAATAGTCATATTTATCATAATGCTTATCGGTTTTGGCACGAGGGTCTTATTTTTGAGGAAATTCTTTTCATATTTCGAAAAGTTATTTTACCAGGTGCCGATGGCGGGCAGGATATACAGCGTTACGAAAGATATGAGCCAGGCATTCTTAGGCCAGTCAAAAGGAATCTTTAGCAGGGTCGTGCTCGTTGAATTTCCGCGCAAGGGGATTTATTCGATAGGATTTGTTACTTCGGAAGGGAAGGGCGAAGTTCAGGAAAAGACTGAAGAAAGGGTAATAAACGTCTTCGTTCCCACGACGCCTAATCCGACTTCAGGATATTTGCTTCTAGTCCCGGAAGGGGAACTGACCAACTTAGATATGAGCATTGCCGATGGAATGAAATTGGTTGTCTCCGGTGGCATGGTTACTTTACCCGAAAAGGTTAAAATAAAAAAGAAGGACGAATCCGTTTGACCTCCCCTTAAACATAAATGGCGATTCAAACTACCGAAGCCCTCGTTTTAAATCGAAGGGATTTTAGAGAAACAAGCGTATTAGCTACTTTTTATTCGAAGGACTTCGGCAAAGTAAAAGGCATATTAAAGGGAATACGTAGCGAGAAGCATAGATACGGAAGCTCCGCAGAGTTATTCAGCCTAAATAAGATCGTGTTCTATGAAAAGTCAAGGGGTGAATTCAACAATATAACCCAATGCGATTTGATCGACGGGTTCTTTGGGATTCGAAAGTGTCTAAGCGCTATCGCGTACGCGAACTATATCGTTGAATTAGTTGACGCGATGACCGAGCCCGATGAGAAAAACATCCGAGTTTATGAGCTGCTCCATAAATCGCTTAGGCTTTTGTCAAAAGGGGAGGAACCGAACAGGATAACCCGGATATTCGAATTGAAGTTCCTGTGTTTTTTGGGATTCGCCCCGATGCTAAACAGTTGTATTCATTGCAACGCCCCCGTTTCCGAAAAAGCCAGATTTAGTTTGCTTCGAAGAGGAATGCTTTGCGAACGTTGCTTGAAAGAGGACCCTAATGCGCGGGCGGTAAGTAAGGGGACGGTCCAAACATTAAGGCATCTGGAAAATGCCAAGCTGGACTCGCTTTCAAAGTTTAAGATAACAAAGTCCATCGAAAGCGAATTAAGCGTACTTATTGAGGAACTATTAGAATCCCATTTAGAAAAGCCGCTTAAGTCTAAAAAATTTATAAAGGATATTCAAAAATTAACAAAATGAAGAAAAACAAAATGACTTTTCAAGACGTTATTATGGGCTTGGAAAAATACTGGGCCGGACAGGGTTGTATTATCGCACAGCCATACGATATGGAGGTCGGCGCAGGGACTTTTCATCCGCTGACATTCTTCAGATGCCTTGATAAGAAGCCCTGGCGAGTTGCATACGTGCAGCCATCGCGACGTCCAACCGACGGAAGGTATGGCGAAAATCCGTTAAGGGCCCAGCATTATTATCAATACCAAGTCATAATTAAACCGCATCCGGACGACATTCAAGCCGTATATTTAAAAAGTCTCGAGAACTTAGGCATAGATCTGACGAAACACGACCTAAGATTCGTGGAGGACGACTGGGAATCTCCGACCTTAGGGGCCTCGGGGGTTGGTTGGGAAGTATGGCTCGATAGCTTGGAAGTAACGCAATTTACCTATTTTCAACAGATAGGCGGACTAGAATTGGATTTGATTCCTTGCGAAATAACGTACGGGATCGAAAGGATAACGATGTTTTTACAGGGAGAATATGACTTATATAAACTGAAATGGACCGAAAACACCAAATACGGCGATGTTCATAGAAGCGATGAGGAGGAATGTTCAAAATACAATTTCGAAGTCAGCGATTCAAAGATGTATATGGATTTATTTAAAATCTATGAAAAAGAGGCAAAACGGCTTTTAGGCCAAAAGTTGTTAATCCCTGCGTATGAATTCGCCTTAAAGACCTCTCACGCCTTCAATATGTTGGATGCGAGGGGGGCAGTGAGCGCAACGGAAAGGCCAACTTACATTGCCCGCGTAAGGGCGTTGGCGAAATCCTGTGCACTTCTTTATCTGGAGAACGTCGACAAAAAGAGATGAAATCCAACAAAGAAATAATCAAAGATTTTCTATTAGAGATAGGCGCCGAAGAGTTGCCCTCTAATTATATAGGTCAGGTCTTGCTTCAGTTACGTTCATCGGTCGAAGAGGCTTTAAATAATTCGCGCTTGAGTTTTAATCGGGTAAACGTATTCGGTACGCCTAATAGACTTGTAATTTATGTCGAAGGCCTTCCTCTAAGACAGGGGCTGCAACGCGAGAAGATAATCGGACCGGCAAAAGAGATAGCTTTTGACAAGGACGGCGAGCCTACCGAAGCCTGTTTGGGTTTTTTGAAATCTAAGGGGGCGAAACTAAAAGACATCGCCGTTGAGACTACCTCCAGAGGAGAATACGTATTCATCGAAAGGGCAAAACAATCGAGCGCAACCAAATCCGTGCTCATCGATTTGTTACCGGCGGTCATCGCATCCGTTAGATTCCCAAAACTGATGAGGTGGCATGCGAAGGATGTTCGCTTTGCCCGTCCGATCCGATGGCTATTGGCCTTATTCGATTCAGAAGTCGTAAATTTTAGGCTGGGCAGTTTGGCGGCCTCTAATTTAACCCGCGTGCCTAGATATTCGAATCCTTCGATGGGGATTATTAAAATAACGTCGATAAATGACTATTTTAACAAGCTCGAAAAATATAAGGTCCTATTAAACCAGGAAATAAGAAAAAGGAGGGTCGCGGCAATACTTAAAGATTTAGCAAGCGACTTAGGTGCCGCAAATAATTTTAATGAGGAATTGATTGAGACGGTGACCTATCTGGTAGAGTCTCCGTTCGGTTTTGTCGGGAAGTTCAAAAAGGAATATCTGCACCTTCCGGTAAAAGTTCTTGAGGGCTCCATGGCGAAGAATCAGAGGATATTTCTGCTGAAGGACAAAAAAGGTAAGGCACTGGCGTATTTCGTCGCAATAATAAACGGACGCCATAAAAATATCGATGGGATCCGTTCAACTTATGAGGCCATATTGGATGCGAAATTAAAGGACAGCATCTTCTTTCTGAAAGAGGACCTTAAGATTAAACTCGAGAAAAGAGTAGAAGCGTTAAAAGGAGTTGTATTTCAGGCTAAACTGGGAACGATGTATGACCGCGTTATGAGAATCCAGAAATTATCGCTTGATATAGTAAATTCCTTTGAATTTCCCGACCGAAGGTCGGTGCAAGAAAAGACGCAAAGAGCCGCAGTTCTATCGAAGGCAGACCTGGTAACCCAAATGGTAAAGGAATTCCCGGACCTTCAGGGGATTATCGGCAAGGAGTATGCCAAAAGAGACGGAGAGGATAAGGAGGTCTACGACGCCATCTACGAACATTATCTGCCAAGAGCGGTCGCCGATCCTTTGCCGTCAACATATACTTCCAGCATACTGGCAATAGCAGATAAAATCGATTCAATCGTAGGCTTCTTCGCAATCGGTTCAATTCCGACCGGCAGCGAGGACCCATACGGAATTCGCAGGGCCTCGTTAGGCCTATTGAAAATTCTATTAGAAAAAAGATATCCGATTTCGTTAAGCGATTTGATCGAGTGGACATTCGGTCGTTACGGCAATACGATTGCATGTAACAGACACTTGGTCAAGTCTCAAATTATCGCTTTTCAAAAGGAGAGATTAAAGAATATTTTGCTGGACAGAAAATTCAGAGATGATATCATAACCGCGGTTTTGGAAAGCGGATTGAATAGGCTCGACGACCTGTATAAAAAACTGAGCGATTTATCCTCCATAGCGAAATCCAAACATTTTTTAGAAGCGGCGAAGGTTATTGAAAGGACTTCTAATATATTAAAAATCGAAAAAACTTTGAAGGAAGGTATAGGCAGGGTGAGGGTCGAACACCTTAAAGAGCCGCTGGAAAAAGAACTTTGGGAGATTTACGAAAAGAATGAAGGTAAAATCGAGAGGGCAGTTACCGAAGGCGATTATATCGGCGCTACTAAGATTTATGCCGAAGCATTCTTCAAGCCACTTCACGTCTTCTTTGAAAAAGTTTTGGTTAACGTAAATGACGATGCATTGCGAAGAAACCGGCTAGCGCTTCTTAAAGCGATACATGATATTTATGTGGAAAGAATAGCGGATTTATCTAAAGTAAAAATTCAATAAACAACTACAAAAAAGGAGTTAAAAATCAAAGCTACAAAAAAATTCGAAAAGTACGTATATTTCTTCGGCGGCGGAAAGGCCGACGGAAACGAAAGCATGAAGAACCTCCTGGGCGGCAAAGGCGCTAATCTCGCCGAGATGGCAGGTCATAAAGATTTAAGACTGTCCGTTCCGCCGGGATTTACAATTACGACCGAAGTCTGCACGCTTAAAACTTATCCGCCGGAACTTACGGAACAAATCCAAAAAGCTCTCGTGCAAATAGAAAAACTTATGGGCAGGAAATTCGGAGATTCCGAAAATCCGCTTTTAGTCTCCGTGCGCTCGGGTGCCAGAAGGTCGATGCCCGGTATGATGGAGACGGTATTGAATATCGGTTTAACCGAAAAGACAATACCGGGATTGATTAAACAGAGTGGCGGTAATAGCCGTTTTGTATATGATGCTTATCGCCGTCTTATCATGATGTACTCCGACGTCGTCATGGAGAAGGCGGCAGGTATCGAACCCGCTGAAGAGCAGGGCATACGTAAGCAATTGGAAAAAATTATGCATAATTTAAAGAAGCAAAAAGGTTATTCGTACGATACGGATTTGACGGCCGAGGACCTAAAAGAACTCTGCAGGCTGTTTAAGGCAAAGATAAAAGAGGCGTTAAAAAAAGAGTTCCCCGATGATCCCATGCAACAGTTATGGGGCGGCATCGGTGCGGTATTCTTTTCCTGGAACGGAAAACGTGCGGTAAGTTATCGCCGCATAGAGGACATTCCTGATGAATGGGGGACGGCAGTCAATGTTCAAACGATGGTTTTCGGTAATATGGGAGATGATTCTGCCACCGGCGTTGCATTTACCCGTAACCCGGGCAATGGGGAAAATGGATTTTATGGCGAATTCCTAATTAACGCACAGGGGGAGGATGTTGTCGCCGGTATTCGCACCCCCGCACCCATCAATGAATATTCAAAATCAGAACATAACAAGGACCTTAAAACATTAGAAGAGTTGATGCCGAATATCTATAAAGAACTGCTCGATTATCGCAGGCGCCTCGAAAAACACTACCGCGATATGCAGGATATCGAGTTCACCATCGAAAAGGGCAAGCTCTTTATGCTTCAGTGCCGTATAGGAAAGAGAAACGGCCCGGCTGCAATGCGCATGGCAATGGACATGCTTAAAGAAAAATTGATAAATCAAGAAGAAACAGCGATGCGTGTTAGTCCCGGTCAATTGGATGAATTGCTGCACCCTATAATTGATCCGAAAGTCGAAATGGCGACAAAGCCTCTGGCTAAAGGATTACCCGCAGGTCCGGGCGGCGCAAGCGGGCAGATTGTCTTCTCCGCAAATGATGCAGTCGAATGGAGGAGGCAAGGAAAGAAGGTCGTATTAGTCAGAGAGGAGACAAATCCGGAAGATGTTGAAGGAATGCGCGCTGCCGAAGCTATCCTTACCGCGCGAGGCGGTATGACTTCTCATGCAGCACTGGTTGCGCGCGGCTGGGGTAAGTGTTGCATCGTAGGCTGCGGTACATTACATATCGATTACGCTAAAAAAGAACTTTTGGTAGATAGCAAAACATATAAAGAAGGTGACTGGATTACCTTAAACGGTACGAAGGGCAACCTTTACGAAGGAAAGCTTCCTATGATGGATGCGGCGGAAGAGAATAAACTTCTCTTGGATTTTCTAAAAATCTGCGGCTCTATCAAGAGACTTGGCATCCGTACCAACGCAGACACTCCGGAAGATGCTCAAAAAGCAAGACAGTTCGGTGCGGAAGGCATAGGATTGTTCAGAACAGAGCATATGTTCTATGGCAAAGGTTCGGAAGAACCATTGTATATATTGCGTAAGATGATCCTATCCAAGACCCTCGAAGAAAGAAAAAGGGCTATCGATGAATTATTTCCGTATGTGAAGAAAGATATCAAAGGAACGCTTGAGGCAATGGACGGCCTGCCGGTGGTGATTCGACTGCTCGATCCTCCTTTGCACGAATTCGTCCCTCGAGAGCAGAATAAATTGGAGCAACTCGCTAAAGACTTAAATATAACTTTAGAGGAGTTGTCGAGCCGAGCGGCTCTTTTGCATGAGTCAAATCCGATGATGGACGATGCAGATACGGGCGATATTCGAGGCTGCCGCTGAGCTTATCAAGGAAAATAGAAAACCTTATCCCGAAATTATGATACCCGTCGTCTCCGACGTAAAAGAATTGAGGGACCAGCTGGAAATCAAAGATAGGGTCTATCGGGAAGTCTTAGCCAAATATAATCTCAAAAATATTAAGCATATGTTTGGCACGATGATTGAGATCCCGCGAGCCGTATTCGTGGCCGATAAACTAGCGAAGGTAGCGGAATTCTTCTCCTACGGCACCAATGATATGACCCAGATGGGATTCGGTTTTTCCCGCGATGATATAGGCGGATTCTTGCCCGACTACCTAAAAAAGGGGATACTGCGCGAGGACCCCTTCCAGACAATCGATCAAGAAGGAATCGGCGAAATTATCAAGATCGGCATAGAACGAGGCAGAAAAACTCGCAAAAATCTGGAGGTGGGTATCTGCGGTGAACATGGCGGCGATCCTCGATCGGTAGAGTTTTGCCATCGCGTCGGCATGGATTACGTAAGTTGCTCGCCTTTCCGTGTCCCCATTGCAAAATTGGCTGCTGCTCAGGCGCAATTAAAAGAGAAGAAAGAGAGAGCGTAATTCGACATGGATCCGGTTAAAGCGTATCTTAAGGATATAAAAAATATACCTCTTCTTACTCCCGAAGAGGAAATCGAATTAGCTAAAAAAATAAGAAAGGGAAATGCCAGGGCGAAGAAGAAGATGGTCCAGTCAAATCTTCGTTTAGTCGTGAGCATAGCAAAGAAGTACGGTCATTTTGGCGTTCCGCTTCTCGATTTAATTGAAGAGGGGAATTTAGGGCTTATGAAGGCGGTATCAAAGTATAATCCTAAAAAAGGATTTAGATTTTCGACCTATGCCGCATGGTGGATTAAACAATACATTCTCCGGGCCATCGCTAACCAGGGAAAGACAATCAGAGTTCCTGTGTATATGACGGAAATGATCACTAAATGGAGAAGGGCCAACGAGAGATTATCCCAGAAATTGGGTAGAAAGCCGAGGATTCCGGAGATCGCCAAAACTATGCGAATATCGGTAAAAAAAGCGGGGGAGATTGATAGCATAATGACGCAAACGACATCCCTTGAGGCACCGATCGGCGAGGGCAACACCGGAATGGTGATGGATTTAATCGAAGATGTTACCGTTCCTTCCCCCACGGAAAATTTATCGAATTTCCTTCGCCAAGAGAGAATTGCCAAATTATTGGAAAAGATGAATAAAAGGGAGCGCGAAATAGTAAATATGCGATTTGGATTAAAAGACGGAGTCGCTCATACCTTAGAAGAAGTTGCCAAACGCTTTAAGATAACGAGGGAACGCGTAAGGCAGATTGAGGAGACGGCGCTTAAAAAACTCAGAATGGACATAACGGCTGAGGGCACTAGGTAATGAATAGGTCAAAATTAATAAAGGAGCTGAAAAGCTCAATTCGCGACATACCGGATTTTCCGAAAAAGGGAATTATATTTAAAGATATTACTACGCTTTTGAAGGACGGCAAAAAATTTAAAAATGCCGTGGACTTTATAGTTGGTCGATATAAAGATAAAAAAATAGACAAGGTCGTATCAATTGAGGCGAGGGGATTTATCTTAGGAGGCGTAGTCGCATATAAATTAGGGGCTGGGATAGTTCCGGTTCGTAAAAAAGGGAAGCTACCATCCGAAACTCACTTAATCGAATACGAGTTGGAATACGGCAAAGACTTTCTTGAAATTCATAGAGATGCGATTAAACCGAGCGATAGGGTTCTAATAATAGATGACCTTTTAGCGACGGGCGGGACTGCGAATGCGGTCTGTAGCCTTGCGGAGCAATTAAAGGGCAAGGTAGTCGGCGTCGCGTTCTTAATCGAATTGACATTTTTGAAGGGCCGCAGCCGCTTAAAAGGCAAAAACGTCTTTTCTTTGATAAAGTTTTAATTAAATTAACCCGGGCCTGTAGCTCATCAGGATAGAGCAGCGGTTTCCTAAACCGCGTGCGGGAGGTTCGAGTCCTCTCAGGCCCACCAGCAATTTTACTTACAGTGGGCGTATAAGGACTCGAAGTGAGCCGAGTCCTCTTAAGGCCCACCAAATTTGTATGGGAGATTTATCATGATAGACTTACATACTCATTCTTTATTAAGCGACGGGGCACTTTTGCCTTCCGAATTAGTCAGGAGGGCATACGTAATCGGATATAAGGCGATCGGCATTACAGAGCATGTCGATACATCCAATATCGATTTCGTTGTACCGAGGGTAGTGAAGGCATCTAAGGCCCTAACCTCCTCAAAACTAAGAGTCATACCGGGAGTTGAGCTCACGCACGTTCCGCTAAAAGATATCCCTAAACTGATAAAATACGCAAGAGCAAATAGTATTAAACTTATACTAGTCCATGGCGAGACAATCTCCGAGCCTGTGATTCCAGGTACAAATGCTTGTGCGTTAGAATGCGACATAGATATACTCGCTCATCCAGGGCTAATAACTCTAAAGGACGCAAAAGTTGCGGCAAAGCGCAAAATTTATTTGGAACTGACCAGTAAAAAGGCACATTCATTCACCAACGGCCATGTTGCGCGAATTGCACTGCAAGCAAAAGCACGACTTATCTTTAATACCGATGCACATAATCCAGAAGATCTTATCTCATATAGCCTTGCAAAACTAATTCTCTTAGGAAGCGGCCTCTCGGAATCGCAGACTAAAGAAGTGTTCAAAAATTCTTTACAGTTGCTTAAAAAAATTTAAATTTTCCTTGACAAATTTTATTAGCTATGTTATTCTTGCTTCGAAGATGTTCAATTGAGAGGAGGTGAAATAATAGTTATGTACAAGCATAAAGCATGGAAGGTAGTGCTAGTTTTCTTTGTGATATCATTGATAATCGGGATGGCAATGCCTAGCTACGCTGCAAATTGCGGGGACAAATTACGAAGGGGACTAACAAATTTTGCTACGGGTTGGGTCGAAATTCCAGTTTGTATGGATAAGTCAATTAAAGAGAGTAACCCCGTCTTTGGCGTAGTGGTAGGCGCAGTTAAGGGAACGGCGAAAGGATTAGTAAGGACAGCCGCAGGTATATTTGACACGGTAACGTTCCCAATTCCTCCGTATGATAAAACTTGGGTAAAACCCGAGTTTATTGTAAGCGAGTAAATCATAGGCTTAAATCTAAAAAAGACCTTATTATAAAGAGAGGGATAGAAGTAATTCTGTCCCTCTCTTATTTAATCGACCATGCAAAAATATTTCATACCTATTTTAATAATAAGTACCCTCCTAATAAGTTGCAAGCCGTTTGCACATGCCGACACGATAATCTTAAAAAATGAAGTGAAGATAGATGGCTTCATAGTTGCGGAAGAACCGGAATATTACATCGTAGAGATCCCCATAGGCAAGATAAGGATCAAAAAAGAAAACGTTCGGGAAATAATAAGACTGTCCCCCGAAGAAAATTATCTAAATTTTGGAAATCAATATCTAACAACTCAAAATTACGATGCTGCATTAGAACAATTTAAAAAGGCGCTTAAAATCAAACCAGATTTTCAGCAGGCAAAAGATGCTATAGCGCGAATCGAAAAAATTAAAAAAGAAGCCGAAGAAAAAAGGCTTGCAGAATTAAAGAAAAAAGAGGAAGAGTTTTTAGAAAAAAAGGAGAAACTAACGAGTGGCTTCGGATTAGAACTGGAAATTGTCAACGGACAATTAAGCGTATCTAAAATAGAGCCGGATTCGCCGGCGGAAGCAGCCGGACTTAAAAACTTGGATAAAATTATCCAAATTGATGAACAAGCCACAGAGGACAAATCTCTTGAAGAGATTTTAAATCGCCTTTTAAGGCAGGATACGGCGTCATATAAATTTACATTTCAGCGCGAAGTAAACCTAATTCGCAAACGCATTGTATATCAAAAACAACCGATCATCGGCGTAGGAGTATTTCTAGACACTGGCCCAAATGGATTGGTAATAACCAGCGTTCTGCCTGATGAGCCTGCCGATTTGGAAGGCCTAAGAGAGAACGATATAGTCGTAGCTATCGACGACAATCCCACCAAAGGTATATCGCTTGATCAAGCTAGCGATTTAATCGCCGGCAACGAGCTGACCAATATAAAATTTACCATACAAAGAGATATCGAATTGAAAAGAAGGTAATTGTAAAAACCACTTGACAAAATTGGGGTTATATGTTAATTTATTACCTTAAAGAAACAGGCTTTAACATCATAGATAACTTCAATAATGGCGAGAAGGGAGGGAGGAAAGCTAAAAAGTCGGAGGTTATCAGACTTATGATGATAAGCATATAGATAGAAAAAATTTGGGTTTTTGGAATTCAAACTCTAAAAACCTATTAGAAATATAAGGTAAAACTCAAAAAAGGAGGAAATAAAGAAATGAAGTTATTAACCGCGTTCTGCATCGTAGCATTAGCGGTTGCAATTGCAACGCCTGCTTTTGCTGCAGTACAGAGCATAAAAATAAGCGGCGAGGTTGGCGCTCGTGCCATCTTCCTTCGAGATTTGGATTTGAAGAAGGAAGGGTTGGAATCAACGAATGTTACTGCGCCAGTTAGCGTTGCTGGTTCAGGCCTTGAGAGAAACGATGACGATGACAGTTTCGTTCTCTCAACCGTAAAGGTCGGAATCGATTCTGATTTGACGGATAACGTCTCAGCATCGATTGTCTTGGCGAACCAAGCAAGATGGGGTGACGCCGCTGGAGTCGGCAACATTGACTTAAACACAGCATATGTGACTTTGAAAGAGTTTTTCTATTCACCCTTAACTTTAAAGATAGGTCGTCAGTCCTTAATGTATGGCCAGGGCTTAATCGTTGGGCCAGGTCTATTAAGGGATCCATCAGGTGCTTTCCCGCAGTCAACCGACACGGTATGGGATCCTTATAGCCGTGTGAGAGTTGCGGGTACTCCAGTTTCTGGACCGATGGGTAGTGAATATTCCATCACCAACACCTACGATGCTCTTCGTGCAACAATAGATCTCGATCCCTGGACAATCGATGGTGTCTACGCTATGATAAACGAGACCGACGTTGGCATAATGGGTGCTAATGCTGATGAATATCTCACAGGCGTAAATGTCGGATATAAGTTCGACGCTTACGATGCACAATTGGAAGGTTACTATTTCTATAATAGAGACGAAAGTTTCAACTCGACCTTAGGATATGTCAGGCAATCTACTATTCAGAACTGGATTGCTGTTGCTGCTCCTAACTATCCTGAAAACGCTGCAGCTGCTGTTGATACACTAGTTCCTGGCGTTGGCTCCAGAGCGTATGAGGAAAACGAAGTTCATGTAATTGGTTTAAGGGGTGACATAATTCCAGTCGAGAATTTGACCATATGTGGTGAAGGTGCTTACCAATTTGGTCAGCTTTTAGATGATATGGGTCCATGGCCTGCAAACACAAGTGGTGGTGTATTAGAGAGAGATAGAAGTGCATGGGCTGCTAACGTAGAAGGCAACTACGCTTGGAAAGATGTTTCCTATCAACCCAACTTGGGCGGAGGATATGCCTTCTTCTCAGGTGAGGAAGCAGGCAATAGCGGTGATTTTGACGCATGGGATCCGCTCTTCAAGGGTAAATTCTTCTCGGCTATTCGTGACTACCACGCAGGCGACCAAGTCGATTGGAGAGGTAATGATGGTGTTGGTGCCTATGGTAGCCAATTATACGCAACCGTGGATCAAAACGATAGCGCCGGTTCGACGAACAGCCACATCCTGTATTTGGACGGCGGACTAAGGCCGATGGACGACTTAACCCTTAAGGCAAGATACCTTCACTTTTGGTTCCATGAGACACCAGTTTCCGGAAGAAGCAGAAGCATCGGTGATGAAGTGGATGCCTCTTTGATATATGATTATACTGAGGATGTCCAACTCGAGTTGACCGGTGCGTGGTTTATTCCTGGTAGATACTATGACGGAGCAACTGAACTCAGCGTTATAGATGATCAAAGAAGTAATGATCTTGCAACAGTTGTTACCGGTTCAGTTCGCGTTGCTTTCTAATTAACCAGGATATATGTAAAAAACCCCCTGGGGCAAAATCCCCAGGGGGTTTTTTATTGAACGTCTTTAAAAATTAAGGAAGCGATATGATATCCGTAATAATCCCCACATACAACGAAGAAAAAAATCTGGTTCCTTTGACGCAACGTCTTTTTGAAATTATAAATAGTTTAGGACAAGAGTTCGAAATCATCTTCATTGACGACGGTTCAGCGGATAAAAGTTTGACGATTATGCAAAACCTCCGTAATACCTATCCGCAAATTCGCATTATTAAATTCGAGCGCAATTGCGGGCAGAGCGCTGCCTTCGATTGCGGTTTTAGAGTCGCCAAGGGTGATGTATTAATCACAATGGATGCCGATTTACAAAATGACCCCAAAGACATACCGAGGCTCATTGAGGCATTAAAGGATTGTGACATGGTCTACGGATGGAGAAGAAAAAGACAGGACCCACCCTTAAAATTAATCGCCTCAAGAATTGCAAATTTCATCAGAAATAAACTCACTGGCGAAAAGATTAAGGATGTCGGTTGTTCTCTCAAGGCATATAAGAGAAAATGCCTTCATAACTTAAAATTATATAACGGCATGCATAGATTCCTGCCTACTTTGGTTAAACTGGAGGGTTTTAAGGTAAAGGAGATTGGGGTATCACATCATCCACGAAAATACGGCAAGTCAAAATACAACATAAGGAAAAGACTGATCTGGCCTTTTTTGGACTTGTTGGCTGTCAGATGGATGAAGAAAAGGCATTTAGGATATAGATGGGAGGAGATATGAAATTAAATTTTTGGGTTATATTCGGATTTCTAGGTCAATTTTTCTTTTTTATGAGGTTCGTAGTGCAATGGATAGTCTCCGAAAAAAGGCGGGAGAGCGTTATACCCATTGCCTTTTGGTACTTAAGTATTACAGGCAATATTATACTTCTTTCCTATGCCATACATATTCTTGACCCGGTATTTATCGTAGGGCAATCGGTCGCATCTGTTGTCTATATAAGAAATATAATGTTAATAAATAAGAAGAGGCAAAGTGCTGTCGTCTAAAAATCACCTCGTAATAATAACAATTATTTTAATCTGCGGCATCCTGTTTTTTTTAGGGCTGAATAAAAGAGGATTATGGGTGCCGGATGAGACTCGATATCTCGCTGTCTCAAAAGAGATACTTGATAGCGGAGACTGGATTACGCTTCGCTTAAACGGCGCAATCTATCGCGAAAAACCGCCTGTATTTTTTTGGCTTATATCAATTTCTGCTTTACTATTCGGTAGATTTTCCGAATTTTCCGCACGCCTTCCGTCAGCCATCGCAGGACTCGGAGGAATTCTAATAACTTATCTTTTTGCACAAAAGTTATTCAACAAAAAGGTCGCTTTTTTATCCAGCCTGATCCTTGTTTCCTCGCTTGCTTATTTTGCCGCATCCAGATGGGTAATTCTAGACCCGGTATTGACATTCTTCGCCATAGCGGCAATTTATCTTTTCTATTTGGGCCTGACCGAGCAAAAGAAGAGGACTACGACTTATATTCTCGCGTTTATTTCAATGGCATTGGGGACGTTAACAAAAGGCCCGGTTGGATTTATCCTGCCCTTACTCGTAATAATAATTTATGCGTATTCCGTAAAAAATCTCCGCTCTGTATTTACGAGGGGGTTCTTTTGGGGTTTCATTTTATTCCTCTTGATAATATTATCTTGGCTCCTCCCCGCATGCCTGCAGGGAGGAGAAGGCTATACAAGGCAACTACTCTTAAAACAGATATTCGGCAGGTATTTTAAGGCCTTTAGCCATAAGGAGCCGTTATATTTCTACTTTGTAAGGTTCCCGGTTGAATTCCTGCCCTGGACATTTTTTCTGCCTTCGGCGACGTTGTACCTTATCAAAAATAAGATTAACGAATCCAAAGTTAAATTTATCTTCATATGGTTTGCCTCAATCTTCATATTTTTTACATTCTCCGCGTCTAAGAATGACCTTTATATCCTGCCGGCATATCCCGCAGCCGCTATGGCAGTGGCATATTATTGGGAAAATAGACTAAGTCAAAGACCGCGGTTCTTCGTTTACATCGTAAGTTTTGTCGTAATCCTTAATACGATTTTAACATGCGGCATTCTGCCGACCTTCGATAAGTATAAATCTACAAAATATTTTTCTCAAGACATCGTCAGACATGTAAAATCGGGTGAACAGTTAACGACGTTTCAAATAAGCCCTACGCATTGGCTCTATTATTGCGATCGGAGGCAAATCGAAGAAATAGATGACTATAGCAAGCTAAATGAATACCTGAAATCCGAGGGCAGGGTCTTTTGTATCATAGAGGATAATAAGTATGAAGAGTTTAAGCACTCTTATAAAACGGATACTTATATGCTAACCAACGCTCCTTTCAGTCTAAAAATAAAACTTAGGAAAAATTTTAAAGTAGAATTGAAACCAAAAAAAGTTTTTGTATTGGTCTCAAATAGGTTTGAATAATATGTCCGAGAGCCCTCTCCGTATAGCATTCGTCTGGCATATGCATCAGCCATTCTATAAAGATTTAATCAGCGGAGAAACCACGCTTCCATGGGTTAGGCTACACGCCATCAAAGACTACCTTGATATGGTTGAACTTCTGCAGGATTTTCCTACATTGCATCAGACTTTCAACCTTGTCCCGTCCCTAATTGAGCAACTTGAGGGGTTATTAGAGCCGAATGTTCAAAAAGATAAGTTCTTCGAGCTGACTTTAAAGAAACCCCAGGACTTAACAGAATCAGAAAAGATATTTTTGCTCAGAAACTTCTTTATGGCCAATTGGGAAACTATGATAAAACCGTTCCCGCGATATTACGACCTGCTGACAAAAAGGGGAAGATACCTTTCGCCTGAAAAAGAGATATCGTCGATTTTAAAACGATTTGACTCCCAGGATTACACGGATTTGCAGGCCTTGTTTAACCTCGCTTGGTTTGACCCCTCCTATAGAGAAAAGGATACGCAGATTAAGGAACTCGTAAGAAAGGGCAAATACTATTCCGAGGAGGACAAAAAATTAATCCTGGACAAACAATTAGAGATTATACGCCGGATTATCCCCACTTATAAAAAGATGCAAGAGGATGGATTAATCGAAATTTCCGTCTCTCCTTTTTACCATCCAATTTTGCCTTTGCTGTGCAATACCGAAGTCGCAAAGATTTCTTATCCCGAGGTTAAGTTGCCCAAAGTCAGTTTTCGTCATCCTGAAGATGCAAAATTCCAGATTGATACAGCGATTAAATATTATATCGAAAAGTTTGCCAAGCCTCCCCAAGGGATGTGGCCATCGGAAGGCTCGGTAAGCGAAGAGGTGGTTGACCTTGCGACTGAAGCAGGCTTGGGCTGGATCGCATCAGACGAGGAAATCTTATTTAAGTCCTTAGGCAAGCCCAAGGCCTACGAGAACTTATATAAGCCGTACATGATGCAAAGTAAATACGGCGAACTGGCATTAATATTCAGAGATAAAGCATTATCCGACTCGATTGGATTTATATATCAACATTGGCCTACAGAGAAAGCCGTCTCAGACTTGATAAACCGCTTACATGCTATCCATGAATCATCCTCAAAAGGCAAGACAGCTGCTTTAGTTGCGATAATTTTGGACGGCGAAAATGCCTGGGAGCACTATCCAAATGACGGAAAGGACTTTTTGGTCTCATTATATAAAACATTGAGTAGTGACGCAAAATTTGAATTGGTTACGATCTCGGAGTTCCTTAAAGGACATCCGCCCGTAAACAAACTACAGAAGTTATATCCCGGTTCTTGGATAAACGCAAATTTTGCCATTTGGATTGGCCACGAGGAGAAGAACCTTGCCTGGGAATATTTAGCAAAGGCAAGGGATACTCTTAAAAGTCATAAAGCACGGCATCCGGATGAAACATCCGCCGAAAAATTACAAAATGCCTCGAAAGAAATTTATATAGCGGAGGGCAGTGACTGGAACTGGTGGTTTGGGGATGACCACTCATCGGCAAACGACGAAGAATTCGACAGGCTTTTTAGAACCCACATCTTAAACGTTTACACGCTACTTGAACAAAAACCACCTGAATACCTTTCAATTCCCATAAAGGCCAAAAAGGTCAGAATAATAAGGGGCCCTTCGGCATTGCTTAAACCCCTAATCGATGGTATAGATACAAATTATTTCGAATGGATTAATGCCGGTTTAATCGATGCGAGTAAGTGCGGCGGAACTATGCATCAAAGCGAAACGATTATTAGGCAGGTATATTTCGGTTTCGATTTGCAGACGTTATATTTTAGATTTAATTTTTTATTGCCGTCCGAGGCAAAAGATAAAGAAGGCCTAACCTTAAATTTACTTTTGATTGAAAAAAGATTAAAAATAGCTATCCCTATCTCAGATAGAGGAAACGAAATAGAGTATTCGATCCTGGAAGAAGCACAGGATGGAACTTGGGCTGAAAGTAAAAAGGTGAAGAACGCCAGCCTGAATAAAATCTTAGAATTAGCGATTAAATTTAGCGATATCAAGGCAGGGCAAGGCGAAAAGCTAAAAATTTCGTCCTCCGTTGAACGTTCCGGTTTAATTATTGAGCGCTGTCCAGAGCATGGCCCTATAGAAATTGTTTTGCCGGGAGCTGATTATGAATCGCACCTATGGACGGCATAAGTAGCTTCTAACGCGGTTCTTGACAGTATTTTAAATAGGGTATATACTCTAATTAATTAAACATGAAAATATTTTTTATTTTTTCCACAATTGTGCTGTTTGTTATCTACATCCTTTCCACAAAAGAGGAGAAGAAGATAAGAAAAAAATACGAACTTAAGGGAAAGGTTGAAGAGTACTGGTCCGGAAAGAACAGAAGAAAAGTTGAGCGTATCGAGAAGATGTTGGACGTCAAATATAAGTTATTAAAATCCCCTAAAGTAAAATCAGATACAAGAAGTAAGAACATAAGCGAAGAGGGGATATGCATTCTAGCATATGAGATATTGCCTAAAGATTCAACGCTAGAACTAGAAATAGCCATCCCGACTCAAAAAGAACCTATCCACACAAAAGGCAGCGTGGCTTGGTCCGAAGAAGCGGGGCAAGTAGACGCAGCTAAGAGAAGGTCATTTTTAACAGGCATAAAGTTTATCGAAATAGACAATAAAGATAAAATTAACTTGGTTAATTTTATAAACGCTACTTAGCATTTAAGGAGGGGCAAGGGGAAATCAAACCTATTTATCACGTTGCTGCATCCGGGGCGATAAGCGCGGCCTGCTTTATAATAACCGGGTCAAAAGCTTTAGCGATTACAAATTTCATAATAGGTGTGTTTATAGATGTAGACCATCTTTTTGACTATTATTTAAATAAGGGCTTCTCATTTAAGCTTAACTTAATGGATTTTTATAAAACCTGCATGGATTGCAAGCTCTCTAAATTTTACTTTCTTTTGCATTCTTTCGAGCTTCTAATAATTTCATGGTTGATTACGATTGCGTACCCAACAAATCTAATTTTGTTGGGAATAGCGATCGGTATGTCCCAGCATTTAATCTTCGACGTTATTTTTAATAAAATAAGTCTAAAGGGTTACTTTCTAAGTTATCGCTTAATAAAAAGTTTTAAAGCGAGCTCTCTTTTAAGAGAATATGAACTCTATTGAAGAAAAAGAGATTAGCTGTCGTATAACAAATACGATAATTAATTTCGTTAAAAAGGAAAAGGGTAACTTAGAAGACATCCTCCGGGATTTGAACCACACTGAAGAATATCTAACCAACCCAAACAACTGGATCTCTCAAGAGACATTCGATATCATATGTGACCGGGTAAAAGGATTATTCAATGATAATGAAGTACTATACACAATCGGCTTATCGATTGAGGCGCCAAAGACCGCCGGAGTTATAGATTATGTAGCCCGCCTTATAGGCGATCCCCAATATATCATAAAGAAAGTACCGAAATATAATATCTATTTCGATAAGATATCACAGCTGACGGTATTAAAAAATACTTCAAAGAGCGCTACGATTAAAATCGCGCCACTTACGGGCCATTCCATATCTAAGGACATGTGTTATTTTACAGCCGGGGTTCTAGCCGCTATACCTAAGATACGAAAATTCAAACTGAACAAAATTATCGAAGGGGAATGCTGCGTTCCAATAAGCAATGCCGGCGTAATCAAAGGTAAATTTTATAAGGTAGACGGCTCAAATTATGTCTGGAGCTATAACGAACAAGATATAAAGGAGGAAAAAGGACAGATTATTGGCAAATTAAATCCTGACGGAACATTTAGAGTCGGAGAAACTACTTTTGGGGCACCTGCGTGTATATACCATTTAACATGGTCCCGCCACTACGACCCGTTAGAAAAAATTCTGTTTAACATATTCCGGAAGCCAAAATTATTAACGGCGACGATAAACGAATTAGAGAACGTCAATGAATACCTGGAACGAAAATGCGATGAATTTTACAAAGATCTCCTGGATTTTCAGGAAGCATATGTCGACGCTATCTCTGCTTTTATCGCTGCCGTAGATGCTAAAGACCCGTATACGAGAGACCACTCTAAAAATGTGGCGTTTTACGCCGTTGAAATGGCTAAAGAAATCGGCTTACCCGCAAGCGAAATAGAAGATTTAAGAAAGGCCTGTCAACTCCACGACCTGGGAAAGGTGGGCGTGCCGCATTCCATTATAACGAAGCCGGGGAAACTTAGCGATGAAGAGTGGAAAGAGATCAGGGAACACCCGGCCTTGGGAGCCGAACTTATAAGGCCGATGGCATTTTTGAAGGATGTGCTTCCTATGATAAGGCAGGATCATGAAAGATACGACGGTAAGGGTTATCCAAATGGCCTAAGGGGGGAGGAGATCTGCATCGGCGCACGGATAATAGCAATAGCTGACGCATATGACACGATGATTTCAGGACGTTCTTATAAGCTGCCTTTTACAAGAGAAAAAGCTATTGAAGAATTAAAAAGATATAGCGGCACGCAATTTGACCCCAAAATAGTAGAAGTTTTTCTAAAAATATTGAGCAGAGAAAATTCGCATTGAATATCTTAGATATAATCAAAGGCCGAAGGTCGATCCGCGCATATCTTAAGAAGGGGATCCCTAAAAATGTTATTGAGGAATTAAAGGAATGCCTTATCTGGGCGCCGAGCGCAGGAAATTTACAGGCAAGAAAATTTTATTTTATCTTCAATCAGGAAATTAAAAATAAGTTGGTAGACGCCGCCTTAGGTCAGACGTTTATCTCCGAGGCACCGCTGGTCATCGTTGCGTGCGCCGATTTGACAATTGAAAGACATTATGGAAAACGTGGCAGCGAATTATATGCCCTTCAGGATGTTGCAGCTTCTATACAAAATTTAGTGCTATACTGCTATGAGCGGGGTTTAGGAACCGTATGGATAGGGGCTTTTAACGAAAATCAAGCGAGCAAAATCTTAAATCTTCCTTCAGATTTGCGTCCTGTCTCGATAATTCCGATAGGATATCCTGCGGAGTCTCCCGAACCTCCTGGCAGGGTTCGCAAGGACGTTGCGGTGGAGGAAATTTTATGATGGTAGAAAAAATATTTAAATTAAAAGAGGCGGGCACAACCGTACGAACAGAAGTCGTCGCAGGCATCACGACTTTTATGACTATGGCTTATATTATTTTCGTCCAGCCCGCGGTCCTTTCTGCGACAGGTATGGACCCCGGGGCGGTAATGGTCGCGACCTGTCTGGCAAGCGCAATCGGAATTTTCTTGATGGCTTTCCTTGCAAATTACCCAATCGCCATGGCTCCCGCGATGGGCCATAATTTCTTCTTTGCTTATACGGTATGTTTAGGAATGGGGATCCCCTGGCAAGTAGTCCTCGGCGCAACCTTCATCTCAGGCGTAATCTTCATCGTAACTTCACTCTTCGCTTTTCGTGAAAAGATAATCGATGCGGTACCCGATTCATTAAAGAACGCAATCGCTGTCGGTATCGGGCTGTTAATCGCCTTCATAGGGTTTGAGTGGTCCGGAATAATAGTAAGCCGCCAAGGCACGCTGATCGGGCTTGGGAACCTAAAATCAAGTCCCGTTATACTCTCGTTCATAGGATTAGCTATAATCTCTATTCTTTTGGCTTTGCGGGTCAGAGGAGCCATGCTTTTCGGATTGATTGCAACTACGATTATCGGGATGCCGTTTGGCATAGTCCAATATAAAGGCCTTTTAAGCAAACCGCCTTCACTCGCTCCTACGCTTTTTAAATTGGATATAGCCGGCGCATTAAGGGAACATCTATTTGCTGTAATTTTTATCCTGTTCTTCCTGGACCTATTTGACACCGTAGGGACCTTAATCGGAATAGGCCAGCAAGGCGGATTTATGAAGAAGGGCAGACTACCAAAGGCAAAACAGGCGCTGCTCTCAGACGCGATTGCTACGGTTAACGGTTCGATGTTAGGCACTTCCACTATTACAAGCTATATCGAAAGCGCAGCCGGTGTTTCTGCTGGAGGAAGAACTGGTTTAGCTAATATTGTTACCGGCCTTCTCTTTATCCTAGCAATATTCTTTTATCCTCTCGCGGAGATGATAGGGGGGAAGTATCAAGTGCCGGGCAGTATTGAGCTTCATCCCGTAATAGCTCCCGCATTGATTTTGATTGGCTGCTTTATGTTAAAAAATGTGATAAGAATAGATTGGGATGATTATACCGAAGCTGTCCCGGCTTTTCTAACGATTATGGTAATGCCGCTTACTTTTAGCATTATGGAAGGAATAGCTTTCGGCTTCATCGCTTATTCAACGTTAAAGCTCTTGACGGGTAAGAGAAGAGAAGTTCACTTAATATTGTATATTTTTAGCGTATTATTTTTAATACGCTATATTTTTATGTCATATTAAACCAAAAATGAAAAAGAGCGACAAAATCAAAAAATTACTGCTGGGCCTGGGGTTTGATTGCGATGACGGCCGTAGAAGGATTACCGTCGGGAAAAACTTCCGGTTATACGGAGGGTCAAAAATTACCCATGAAACCATGAAGGAGAAAGCGATAAAATTCAACGAGCAGCTAAAAAAATGTGGTAAAACGTTGGATGAGGTCTCCACAAAAGAGGTCTATGATATAGCGCATAAGATAGGGCTTAATCCCCTGGAAGGCAAAAACGAGGGCAAAAAGGAGAAAAATAATGGCTTTGCCGAGGAAATTTAAGTCAAGACGAAGGAGAAAACGCTACTCGGGTAAGGCTCACCGGAGCAAGAAGTAATTTTTATACCGGAGTTAAACTCTGACTGATAAAGGAGGAAAAAATGGGCGAATTTTTTTCTACTAAAAAAAGCGGGGAAGTAGCCGTAATGACGATGCAAAAGGAAGAGATAACTATGTATGAGATCGATAAGGTAAAAAAAGAATTTTCAGAAGTTCTTGAAAAGGAGTCCAAAAATTTACTCGTAGACTTTAAAAAATTGAACTTTATATCTTCGCTGGTTTTGGCTGCTTTGGTATTCGTGAATAAAAAAGTGAGAGAAAAAAACGGGAAGCTAAAGTTCTGCGAATTAAAAGACAAGGTAAAAGAGATGTTTGAAATAACGGATTTGGACAAAGTATTCGAAACCTATCCCACGGAAAATGAGGCACTTGCTAAATTTAAAGAGGAAGGAATTAAGACATAATTCTATATGGAAAATCATACCGAAGAGATTGCCATCGACATAATTTTAAAAACGGGCAAATATTTAAAGAAAAATTTAGGAAAAATTAAAGAGATAAAGTTCAAAGATGCCGCCGTTAACCTTGTGACGGATATCGACCGCAAAGCCGAAGAGATGGTCTTAAGCGGCCTAAAGAGATATTTTAGTGACGACTGTTTCCTGTCCGAGGAAATAGGCGAAATAAAAGGCGGCTCCAAGCGCAAATGGATTCTTGACCCCCTAGACGGAACGACGAATTACGCGCACGGTTTTCCTTTTTATACGATCTCCCTGGCTTTAGAAGATGACGGCAGGCCCATATTGGGGTTAGTCCTGGATCCGGAACGCAATGAATTATTTTCAGCCAGGCAAAATTCTGGGGCCTATTTAAATGGCGAAAGGATAAAGGTCTCCGATATATCCGAGCTTAATAAAAGTCTTCTTGCCACCGGTTTTTCCTACAAGATACGAGTATCCAAGGATAACAACATTTCCCATTTCAAAGACTTTTTATTTACCTCTCAAGCTGTCCGTAGAGCGGGGTCGGCAAGCCTTGATCTCTGTTATGTGGCTTGTGGGCGATTCGATGGATTTTGGGAGTTGGATTTAAACCCCTGGGATACCGCTGCCGGATGGTTGATAATAGAAGAGGCGGGCGGAAAGGTAACCGATTTAAGCGGGAAAAAATATAATCATTACCTAAAAGAAGTATTGGCATCGAATGGAAAAATTCACGAAAAGATGTCTCAAATTTTAATGCACGGGTTAACGGACAAATAAAACGATGGCTATAAAATGTAAAAGATGCGGCAAGCAGTACGACGTCGTCCTATTCCAATTCGGAAATTCAATAAATTGCGAATGCGGCCAGACCGTATTTTTAAGCCATTATAAAATCGAGAGAAGGGGAGAGGAGTCAGAGTTAGTCCAAAAGATTTATCAAAAACTGCAAATCGATGAAGAGGACCTAAAAATCAGGGAGCTGCAGAGACTGGCAAACAGAGTATGTTTCCTTATTATCAGCACCGATTATCCCGAAGTAGATATCGAGATAGAAAAAGAGAAGGTCAAGAAGAGATGTAAGGAATTATTCCCTGACAAAATGGACCTTTATGAAATAATATATGAATCTCGTTTTAAGCGCCTCTGGGAACAATTTAGATGCCACAAACAAAATCAATTGCTGTAATAGGCGCATCGAATAAGCGAAATAAGTTTGGAAATAAAGCGGTAAGGGCTTACCTGCAAAAAGGTTATGCCGTATATCCAATACACCCCTTACATGAAACTATAGAGGGTATTAAAGCTTATAAAAGCGTACTGGATATACCCGAAGATATTGATGCCGCAACCTTTTACGTCCCGTCATCCGTAGGTTTAAAAGTCGTTGAAGAGGTTGCCAAAAAGGGCATCAAAGAAATATATCTAAATCCCGGTGCGGAAAGTGAGGAGCTAATTAGGAAAGCAAAGGCCCTTGGCTTAAAGGTCGTTCAAGCTTGCAGCATTTTTTCAATCGGAATAAGTCCAGCCGAACTTTAAATTATGAAAATATCAAACAAGCGTCTGCTGAGTATATTTTTTCTATTGTGCGCTTTATCGTTAAGTCTAAATGCTCACGCCTATAATCTAGAGCTTAAATCAGAAGAGCCCACAGAAGTCCGCATTTTACCCGCAAACAAGTTTTTAAAAGTGGGGGAGAGGTATACTTATCTTGTCAGGTGGATGGGAATTCCCGTAGGATATGCCGGCCTTCATGTAAAGGAATTGGTCGATTTAAACGGCAGGCAGGCCTACCACATCGTAGCAGAAGCCGAATCGAATAAATTTCTGTCTAAATTTTATAGAGTAAAAGACGTTGTCCATACATATATTGATAAAGAGGAACTATATACGCTTCGTTTCGAAAAATATCAATATGAGGGCGGCTACAGGTCAGAAGAAATAATAGAATTTGACCAGAAGAGCCACCGGGCAACCTACAGATCTCTTTTAAATAACACTGTAAAGGAGTTCGAAATACCGGAAAAGGTCCAAGATGCCGCTTCATGCTTTTATTATTTCAGACTTTTGGATGTAGAGGTCGGCAAATCCTATTTTTTTGATGTAAATTGTGATGAGAAAAACTGGCAGCTTGAGGTCAAGGTGTTGGAGGCAAAGCCCCTGGAATTGCTTAAAATGGGGGTTATCAACGCCTTCGTTGTAGAGCCATATCCCAAATTTAAGGGCCTTTTCGTAAAAAGGGGAAGAGTTTGGGTTTCCTTTTCCGCTGATGGGCAAAGAATACCGCTTTTATTCAAGATGCAGTCTCCCTGGGGCGTAGTTACGGGAGTTATAACAAACTACCAAAAATAAGGCCTTTTTAGGCCATTTCTGGCATAATTTTAGACAATTAATAGAACCTTCCAACCATCCAAATTTGCCTCATTTTACAACCATATAAGAGGATTTCAGAGGGGTTTTGGTCAGGATTCCTTACCAACCTTGGCTTTTTTCAGTGGTCAAACAACGTCCTATAATGTATCTTATGTTAAGTAGAGGAGCACTAAGCATATCCTGTGTATAAGGCCTGCTCCGCTCGGCGTTTTTGGGTCTTTAAGGCATAGATTCCGGTGGGTTTCTTGCCTTAATTTGTGCCTCTTCTGATTTCTAAACAAGTGAAATGGACAGCCGGGCTGGATTAATTTGGCATGGTGGCTATCTAGTGCCCTAAAACGACCTTTCCCCCACCAAAAGCCCTGATTTTAGGTGTTTTTTGGTAATTTTAAAG
>Ga0111183_1003_pt1 | contig 48811 bp, 45 predicted proteins | sample DeeMarSWOR324_28_FD_80238 | JGI IMG/M metagenome (GOLD analysis project Ga0111183, IMG submission 80238) | Omnitrophica WOR_2 bacterium SM23_29 | reverse complement strand
CGTATTTTTATTAATTCCGCAGGTTTGAATTCAGATAAAGTAGCCAAGATGATTGGTTTGGCAAAAGATGAATACAAGCTGAAATACTGCAAAGGGGATTATTTACGAGTTCATCCGAACAAAGCAAAATTAATCAATAGACTGGTATACCCCGTTCCTAAAAATGGGGGTGCGGGATTAGGAATACATGCGACGCCGGATTTAGCAGGTGGTTTGCGTTTAGGACCGGACGATGAATATGTCGAGAGAATAGATTACAATGTTGATGCATCCAAGATTAAGTTTTTTTATGAAAGCGTCAGGGGGTTTTTGCCTTTTATTAATTTAGAAGACCTTAGTCAAGATATGGCAGGCATAAGACCAAAACTTCAAGGTCCGGGAGAGAATTTCCGAGATTTTATTATAAGAGATGAGACACATAATGGATTCCCAGGCTTTATAAATTTTATTGGTATTGAATCCCCCGGTCTTACTAGCGCTCTTTCTATTGCCAGAATAGTCAAAAAAATAGTTATAGATTTAAAAAGGGACAGAACAGCATATTGATATAAGAAGGGCCTTCTTTACAGCCCGCAAAAAATTAGGTATAATTAATTTTTACTTTGCCCCGTTGGGTAATGGTAGCCCACAAGATTCTGGATCTTGCTGTCTAGGTTCGAGTCCTAGCGGGGCAGCCAACCCAGACGAAGATGCGAAAGAGGAGTTGCCAGAATCCAGAGAGGTGATTTTACTTTCGCATCTTCCATTTTCAGGCAGGATAGGAAGAGTCATTTGAAGGCGGATCTTATTTTTATTATAGACTTCAATTCGTTTTACAATAGACTGAATAAGTAATTTTTTCTCGCCAACTTCAAGCTTATGGAACATCTCAATAAAATTCTGTAGGAAATCAGCTATAATTTGAGTATTCACACCCTCAAGGTCAACGTGCTGCATTTTCGCCTCTATATTTGTTAACCTTTCTTTTAACGCTTCAATCTCACTTAGTAATTTATCAACCTCATTACTCATCTCAGTAGCCACCTTTTTATGGGGGAGGTGTGATAACATCCATTTAATCTTTTTGTCTTTTATTTCATTCAATTTCGTTAACCTCTGGTTAATTTGAAGCTTTTCTCGCTTGAGCTCTTGTAAGCGCTCGCTATTTTCCTCAGAGACTTTCTTTAAGTAATCGTTTATTACCGTATTTTGGCTGGCAATTTCTTTTATCTTATTTAAAATATTCTCTTCAAGAATATCTGCCCTTATATAATCCTGCTTGCATTTGGCTGTCTTCCTTCCTCTACAGGCATAATATCGGTATTTACCTTTTTTACTACCGTTGCCTGGTTTAGCAGATACAAGGGACGAACTGCATTTTTTACAAAAGATAAGTCCTATAAAAAGATTAGGGCTTATTCCGACCCACGGCGCACAGGCATCCTTTTCTTTAAGACGCTCCTGAACAGAATCAAACAATTCTTTCGATATGATTGGTTTATGCTGTCCTTTAACTATTTCGCCATCCCATCGAATATATCCTATGTAGACAGGATTAGTAAGGATTGTCCATACGGCATTTTTGCACCATTTGCCTTTGCGCGCAGTAATTAAATCTTCTTTGTTAAGCCTTCGCGCAATGAGCTCGGTACCAAGGTTATGCTCTAGAAATAAGTTGTAACATCTTTTAATAAAAATAGTCTCGGTTTCATTTATAGTAAGTTTCCCATCTTTTAAATCGTATCCAAATGGTCGGGTAGTGCTCCATTCGCCATTTTTAATCCGGCGCATAATCCCTAATTTAGTTCTTTCACCAATCAGTTCTCTCTCAAACTGAGCAAAAGAGCCAAGCATATTAAACATAAGCTTTCCTGCCGGTGTAGTGGTGTCAAAAGGCTCAGTAACAGATTTTATGCCAATTTCTAATTGCTCGAATTTTTCTCCTAAGGCTACAAGGTCGCTTAGGCGTCTGGAGAGTCGGTCTAATTTATAGACCAAAACTATATCAAATTTCTTTGCTTCAGCATCTTTAAGGAGATTTTGTAAGATTGGTCTTTTTAAATTTTTTCCTGAACACTCATCAACATATATATTGTAGATCTGTCCATCTTGAGAGGTAACGAAAGCCGAACATTTTTCCTTTTGAGCCTCAATCGAGAATCCATACTGTGCCTGTTCATCGGTAGAGACGCGGATATAGGCAGCCACGCGAATAGTTTTTTGCTCATCCTTTTGCTTTAGCATCTGTTATCTTCCTTTATTATTTCCTCCAACATTATTTCCATCAACCTCGGTATCACATCGAACTCCTCGCACAGTTCTGCAAAACTCGGCGGGTCCTCTTGTTTAAGTAACCTTACTAATCTGCTCTTATCGATTAACTGCTTTGCCGCCCACTTAAGCGATATCTTCTCCTGTCTAACAACAGATATCTTTTCCTGTTCATTCTTAGGGATTGAAATATTAAAGCAGGGACTGAAGTGATGTCCCAATTCTGCAGCCAAAATGCACTTTTCCTCTTTCTCCGACAAGCCCACTTTCAAAGTAATAATCGCAACCTTATCAATCACACAGTAATGCCCGGAGATGCCTTGGGGCAGGGGATAGTTTTCGATAGCGATGCCTTCTTTTTCGACCAAATCGTATAACCTTTTTATTGTCACTACTTTTCCTTTCCGTATTTCTGCAAGAGGAACTCGTAGAAATCCTTTAATTCCTTCACTCCTTTAGGCGGAAGTTTTGTCGGGTCAATTTCAGAATAGAAGGCAGAGGCCTTGAATGACTTATCGAATTTCTTTAGGTCAAATTCAGGGATTTCCTCCTGAAGAGACAAAATCTTTAAGTCATTAAAAGGCACCTCAAAGGCCAAGGCAAGCTTATAGATAAGTTTATCACCCGGAGGAGGCCTTCTGCCATTCTCGAAGTCGCATATCATATTGGAAGGAATGCCTGATTTGTTCTCCACGTCCTCAAGTTTCCAATCCCGCTCCTGTCTCAATTGCTTTAGGTATTCTCCGAATTTCATTTGGATTCCCCCTTTAGATTAACTGTTTTTATAAATTCTTCAATCGCTTCTTCTGAATAGCCAAGCAGCCGACCAAATTGGCGGTGATACTTCTTTTCGTCTTGCGATTCGCTTAATTTTATTACCTTTTTGATTCGGCTTAACTCTCGATTATTTTTATATATCCAAAGGTCGTAATTTCTTGTTTTATAGCTTTGACCATCGCACTTTATTTTACCAGCAAAATATTCCACATAAAATTTTAGACCCCATTCATCAATTATTGGCTTGGCTTCTTTTAAGAAATCTTTAACATCTCTTTGAGCCGGATTACCCACCTTAATCCTTTTTTTATTAAAAGATGAGATTTTAGGAACCAACGCTTCAAGCAGAGCAACGGGTTTGCATCCCTTTGCAACACATTCACAGTAGACTTCTAATTTTCCTTTGGTTATATCATCCATAATTTTAACGTTTCACGGATAAAAGAAGTTCGCGAAGCGAATTTGGGTGAAGCAAAGCTGAATCTTTTATCCGCTGTTAGCCGAAGTTCCGCAATTATTACTATACTTACACAATAACTCGTACCATTTAGAAATCATTTTCTTTAACTCATCTACCTGTTTGACTAATTGGGGAATGTTTTCATTGTTAATAGATGATGTTTTTAGACTATCTATTTTTTCTAAAATACTTTTAATTTCAGATATGGGCTCACCAATGAATATTTTGTTAGTGATTTCAACAAACATACGACCATCTTCAGCTGTGATTGATGATGTATCCATGGTGGTCGAAATGCTCTTTATTAGTTTGCACACCTGATTATAGACTTTATGAATGTTGTTAACATCTACTTTAAGAGAATTGATCTGTTCAACTCTTTTTTTCATGAAGATTGCATCTTTTCTCTTTTCCCTTTCAATCTTTCTAAGTCTATTTTTATAAGGCCACAGTTGGAAATAAGCAATAATCTTATCCCAGACAGAAGAAAAATTAGCAATTACTTCTTCGGGATCCCAATTTCTTATTTCAGCAGATATTATTATAGCTTTTCTAATTGTATTTGGAGTAAGGTAACCAATCGACAAGGTATGTGTAGTATAACCACTTGCGAAAACATAGTTCCAATGATTGCTAGTCCAAGTAATGGGTTTATATCCCGGAATAAGTAAGTGTCCTAACCCCAAGTATGCGGTTGCAAGATCAGTCAATATTTCGTTCTCTGATTCTTCCGATTCACTTATTCTATGGTGATAAAGATAATTATGCGTATATTCATGAGTAAGGATAGCAAGTATATGTTTAAGGTCGTATTTGTGTTTTTTTATCAATAATATTCCGCTACGATCAAAACCAATAATTTTATATAACCCACTTATGGGAGATCCGGTTCTATCACCAACCAATATCCCATCACTAGTGCCAACCCATCTATTATCCGTGAATTCCTCTATAAAAGTGATTTTCACGCTTTTTAATAAGCCCAAATAGTATCCTATATGGTCTGATATTTTTTGAAGCGAAACTTGGGAATAGTTGCTTCTTACGACATTTTCAGCAAATTCTGCTGGTAGAGAATATAAACTATTTGCCGCGGTGGGTTGCTTTGGTAATTTCGTCTTTAAAAAGCTGAGTTTCTCTCTAATTTTTTGACTTGAGATGCTTTTTTGCATAATAGAGCCTAAACGGAATTTCGCCTAACTTAAAACAACCGAACTAGTTCGGTTGTTCCGGCTTAGGCGATGTTACGGTTTCTGTTGTTGCTGAAATTGTATGGAGATAACCTCGCTTCCCGCCTCAAATAGTTCCGATTTGATTTCGTGCACAAGCCCCCAGGACTGTGCTTCCTCTGGATTTAAGGTTGTCCTTTCGAGCATTGCGTCCGTTACGTCTTTTACATCTTTACCTGTGCTTGCCGCGATTACCTTCGCTATGTTTTCAATGTCGATTTTTAGTCCTTTCAACCTTTCTTCCAGTTGCTTTTCCTCTAAGCTCACCTTCTCTGGAAAGTTGGCGCTAACACCGTGAAGCAAAAATCTTGCCTGAGGTACTGATAGCCTTTTTAAACCACCACAATATAGGACAACGCCTATCGAGTCCACACTGCCAAAATTATGCGTGGTTACTGTAGCAGGTAATCCCTTCAAATAATTGTATGCGCTTAAGCCATGAAAAACCGAGCCACCTGGTGAAGAAATGAGAACGATGAAATTTGTTACCCCTTGCTTCATCTTCTGGTCAATGGCATTCATTAAAGCATTAATTGTGACATCAATTACTGGCGCAAAGAACTTGATTACAACCGGCTTTGTGTTCATGTCGATATCCCCCTTAACGTAACAGCGATGTTGGCTAACTAAAAAATCCGCCTTACAAAAGCGCCCTTTATCAGCAAAATAACATATCACACCTTTAAAACCCTTGTCAAGAAATTTTTTTCTAAATTAGTAAAAGATTTTTCTTGACAGTTATTTTATTAAATAGTAAATTACTTCACAATTTAGTAAAACAACCAAACTATCGGAGGTCCCGCCATGAAGAACAAAATCCGAATCTGCAGAGTAATCAGGGAAATGAGCCAAAAGGAATTAGCAAATAAACTGGATATCTCCCATGTCAAGCTCTGCAAATTGGAACGAGGCAATTATTCTATTTTGGATGCCAAGGTTGCTTGGAAGATCGCCAAGGCGTTAAAGTTTCCATTTGAAGAGGTATTCCCTAAGGAAACAGGCACAAAAGAGAAAAGCCCCGCATACTTTTTATCCCAGGGAGAGACAAGGAATGGCAAAAAGAGCGCCAAAGTCAATAAACATAACCGTAACCTATGAGAAGGCCTCAAGCAAAGATGCCAAAGTCGCGATTCGCCTTTTGGCAGAGATGTTTAGGCTTTACATGGAAGACAGAAAGAAAAAAGATTTAGTTCATCCGCAGATAGTTGAAAAACCTATTTGCCGAGAAACAGGAGGCAATGAGAATGCGAAGATCCCAAGAGCACCAAATCTACGAATTACTCAACAACACCTTTAAAGATATTGCCCTTTGCTTAGGCGGCATATTCCTTACGCATAAGACAGATGACAAACTCATCTGGGAGATAGCCAGCTCAATTGAAGATATCTACTACAAGTCAATGGATAGATTAGAAACTATCCTCGGCTCAGGGATTATCTTTGACTTAAAGGATGATAAGAAGAGCCTTCACCCTCATCCGGCAATTGAGGACTTGCTTAAAACCATAAACTTTAAGCCCGGGACAATGAAAACAAAGTAGGAGGCAAAGACCGATGGAAAAGAAAGACTACTCCAAATTTATCCAGAAGTTAACCCATAAGCAGCGCCAGGAAGACGGAAGTTATAAGACGGTAACCAACGAATACATGATGGTCGACGGCCGCGTAAAGGAATTTACCGATATCCACAAAGAGCAGGGAAAGAAATTCAAATTCTCACGAAAGTTCGAAAAGGACCAGGAAGGAAACCTCATCTGTTACGCCAAAGTCTACTCCCAGATATTCGGGGTAGTTGAAGCCTCTGCCGGCGCCTATGGTCAGACAATGGTAGACAAGTCCAATCCTTACGAAAACGCCGAAACCTCTGCCTATGGAAGATGTTTAGGCTTCTTTGGAATAGGCCTGTTAGGCGGAGGCATAGCGACTGCTGAGGAAGTAAAGGACGCCCTTGACAGGCAGGAAAAAGTTGAGATTCCCCAGCCGAAAAAAGAAGAAAAGATTACACCCTTACAGAGCAAGTATATCCACAAGCTAAGCGAGGAATTAACCTTAAAAGACGAAGATTATTTAAGGATCTTACAGGATAACTTCAAAGTTACCTCATCAGCCGACCTAACCAAGTCCCAGGCCTCAAAATTCATAGATATCTTAAAGGGATACAGACAAAATGCCTCATAGAATGAGCAGCTTAGAACAGACACTTGTTTATATACTTGAGGGCCATAAGGGCAAGGACAATCCCATTACTGTCCAGGAACTTGAAAGGATGACTCTAGCCTCATCGCGCAAAATCAGGAGGGCTATCGCAAACTTGGTTATCCATCACAATATTCCAATTGCATCCTCAGTTAATTATCCTTACGGTTTTTATCTTATCACCGATAACGATGAAGCGCTTAGCTGTCTAAGGCAATACTGGTCACGTGTAAAAGAAGTAGCAAACAGGGCAAAAAGATTAAGCAAGGCAGTAGAGGATAAATTCGGTGTCAAATATCAAAAAGAGTTTGACTTTGGAGGGAAAGATCAATGAGAAAAAGAGGAAGTAAAAATCTCAAACGTTGTATTTATTGCTATAAAACAGAACAAGAGCTCGATGGTATAGAACGCATACGCTGGGAAGAGCGCTCTGCTATTTTGTGCGGACTATGCTGGGAGAAAATAGGCGATTACATGGGTTGGTTTCGCGCATTTGGTTGCTGGTGTAGAGATAAAAGGAAGTAAAAGATGAGATTTAGAATAGATATGGACGATGGATATTTTCCCATAGCAAGGAACCTTCTTCTTTGGCTGGCAAAGACAAAGCTTTCTTCGAGTCAACGAGCGGTAATAGATGTAATTCTTTGTCAGACCTATGGGTTTTATGAGCACGCAAGTCCTAAGTTACAGAAACTTAAGAAACGAAGGATAAAGGCACAGATACCTTTCAGCACGTTTATAAAACATACCTGGCTAGATAAAGCTTCTCTTTCACGCGCTATAAAGTCGCTAAAGCAAATGAAACTCATAACCCAGGATAAGTCTACTAAACCATATACCTATTCCTTTAATGTGGAAGTAAGCCACTGGCCTGTGGATATCTTTAGAAAAAACCATAGAGAGTTGACGAATATGACAACAGAAGTTGACAGTTTCGTCAACAACCAGTTGTCAAAATCATCAACAATAGTTGACGAATATGACAACAAAAATTCTCATAACCCCTTAACTTCTAAAGACAACCACAACCCTAAAGAAATTATTAAAGAAAAATATATAAATAAAAGCATTAAAGAAAGAGACAATTATTCTAAATCTTATCTTTTTAAAAACCAAAAAAGACATCAAAAAGAGCCGGTACGCATTGGAGAGGTCATTAAATCGATAATCTAATTTATTCGCTTTATTATTTATCTTTAAAATATACAAACACTTACGACACAGAAATGGAGGTGACCTATGAACCCTGAAATCTGGCCTTACTACAGAGGTTATTACAAGGTCTATACCGAAGACTACGAAATTGTAAAAAAGCTCTCCTCTTGGAAGGATTGCAGACACTCAAACACCTACTACCGAAATGAAAAAGTAATTGGCTGGGATATGGTCTTTCCATCGAGGTTCTATAACAAAGTTGCCAGACTTGTAGGTTTACCTTTAGGGAAGAAAAATCCCAACAGAAAAAGACAAGGCCAAATTATGGCAGATAAAAACAGGCAACATAAATTTAAGGGGTGATTTTACGCAATACAAAATCTGAAATTCGCCCGTAGCAAAGAGATTTTTACTCAACCCATACCAAACCATTAACCCAAAGGAAAGGAGGCGTTAAAATGAACAGGACCTGGAACACCACAAAGCTACCCTTAGATGAAAAACTCATCATCTGGATTAAATCAAAAATTGAGGGCACCAAGAGAGGCACAATTATTATTGAAATTAAGGATTCAAGGGTAATATCGATCCATTATCGTACTTCTGAATATGTTTTAGATGTTGACAGTCAGCAGGATTAAATAAATATGGCCCGAAAGAAAAAAATAATTAAAGAGCCGCCTTTTATCCTTATTGGCAGAGAGCAGGAATTAAATAGGATAAAAGCAAATATCGCAAAGCATCAGCATACTGCCTTAATCGGCGCTATCGGCACAGGCAAAAGCCATCTTTTAAGATATGCCGCCAAAGACCTAAAGAAGGTTATCTATGTAGAACACATTCAGCCCTTAAAGTCAGCACTCATCTCTATTGCCAAAGACTTACATAAGGATGGCAGGTTAAAAATAGAAGGCGTAGTTTGTGAATATTTAGAATGGGAGGATCTAAAAAGAAAAGTTACACGCCTTCCCATTATGGAGCTTCTTGCCTGTATCGTAGAAGGAATTCAGGGACAAAATTATATCCTCGTCTTAGACCACTTAGAGGGCCTCACCCCTTCAATGGCATTTACGGTTTCTCTGTTAATGGATAAGGCATTAGTCTTAGGTGCCACAAACGACCTAAAAAACTCCGGCCATTTAGCAAGAATCTGGTGGAGATTCGATGTTATTGAACTTAAAAACCTGTCTAAAGAAGAGTCTTTACAGCTCCTTTGGCTCTATGCTGATGAGAAGAAAGTAGAGGATAAATTTATGTTTGAAAACAAAATCTTAACCCACTCAGCGGGCAATCCTTTGGCTATTGTTGAGATGGCAAAGAAGACTGAAAGTATAGAATTTGATTCTCTGCAAAAGATTAGAGACCTGCACCACGATGCCGGGCTTAAATACTTTGATTTAACACCTGCTCTTCTAATCATTGGCGCAGTAGTTATTGCTGCCCGCTTTGTTGCCTTAGGTTTAAACGATGTAGATACCTATATCTTGGCTGGCGGTGCCGGGGCTTTCTTTATCTTCTTAAGATACTTTATCTACCGCTCAATGAGAAGGACAAAATAGTGGCAGAAGTTGCCAACCATATATAGAAAAAACACACACAGAGAAAGGAAGAAAATCTATGCTTACAATTGGAAAAGACTTAAAGAAAAGTCAGGCCATACAAATCGATGATACTCATTCAAGGGCTATTTTGATTTGTGGCAAAAGGGGAAGCGGCAAATCTTATACCCTTGGCGTAATCGCTGAAGAATTATTCTCATCTCAACCTAAGCCTTTAATCCTTATTATCGACCCGATAGGTATTTACTGGACGATGTGCCTGTCCGCCGACTCCTCCTCCGACGGCCAATCTAAAGGACTGCCGGTTAAAGTCATAATACCTGGAAGACCTCAAGCAAGATACGGCTTTGATGTAACCCTTCAAATGCAGAAATTAGGTGTAGAGTTCCAAGAAGTCCGAATAAATCCTTACGATTTATCCCCGGACCAATGGTGCGACTTATTTGATTTATCTATAAACGAACCTCTCGGCATAGCCCTTTATCGCGCCATTCAACACCTCAAGAAACAAAATAGTTTTTCTATCCCTGATATAATCGATGCCATTCAAAAAGACCCTCTTTGTCAGGACAAGACAAGAGAAGCCCTACTCAACCGCTTAGAGATGGCCTGTGACTGGGATATCTTCAGCCAAACTTCTGAAGCCCCTTTGGATATCCTAAGCGAAGAAGAACTCAATATCCTTGATCTCTCTGTAATTGACCCGGGAGCCTTTGGTTTAAGAAACTTAATCGTCAGTATCTTATGTCAGGACCTATTCAAAAAGAGGGCACAGGCAAGAAGGAGAGAAGAATTAAAACTTGGCTCTCATATCAAGTGCATCTGGCTTTTGATTGACGAAGCCCACCAATTTGTCCCTCAAGGAAAACAGACCCTATCAAAAGAAATCCTAATCCGTTGGATAAAAGAAGGAAGGCAACCAGGTTTATCTTGTATCCTTGCTTCTCAACAGCCCTCAGGTTTAGAGAACGAAGTCATAACCCAATGTGACATTATAATCTGCCATAAACTCACCAATACCGACGATATCTTGGCGGTCAATAAACTCTCTCAGGACTACATGGGCTCAGAACTGAGGGTCTATATCCGCAACCTAAAGAATATCGGCGAGGCGGTCTTGGTTGATGATGAAAAAGAAAGGGTCTCAATGATAAAGATAAGAAAAAGACTCACCAAGCATGGCGGAGAGGAGCTCAAAGCACAATGAAAAGATTTTTATTTATTCCCATCTTTATCTTGTTAACTGCCAACTATGCATTTGCCACTGATTTGACTTTAGACGAAGCCATTGAAGAGGCCTTAAAGAATAATCCTGATATCCTCATCGCCAAAGATAAACTCAAACAGGCAGAACTAAAAGTAAAAGGCGTGAAAGGAAGGTTAAATCCTAATCTATCTATTAATGCCGGTTATAGCCCGATAACCGATAGATATGGAGCGGGTTTTCAAATCTCACAGGACTTAGACCGGCTCTTAAGCGGAAACAGAATAGAAAAAGACAATGCCCAACTCGAGTTAGATGTTGCAAAGCAAGAATTAATTTTAACTGAGCAGAGAATAATCAAAGAGGTTAGCGACGCCTATCACCGTTTTCAATTTGCCAAAGACGACCTTAAGCTTAAAGAGAAGATTTTTGATTCCCGGAATCAGAGTTTAGAATTCGCCAATGCTAAGTTTGATTTAGGCAAGATCTCTATGGATGAACTTTTGTCCAAGCAAAAGGAAGTTGATGAAGCAAGATTTGAATTGAACAAGGCAAGATATGAGTTAAAGAAAGCCAAATTGAACCTATCTCAACTTATAGTCAGAGACCTGATGAACAAAAGTGAGGCAAAATGATTGCCCCAACCCACGTTGCCTTTGCCACATTCTTAAGTGCTTTATTAGGCGCGATTGTAAATATCGTCCTTTCGCCGCTTGCGCTTTCCTTTGCCGCCTTAGGTTCATTATTTCCCGATATAGATACAACCGCATCTTTTATAGGAAGGATATTTTCACCTATAGCTTTATCCCTGGAGCGAAGATTCGGCCATCGCACCATTACCCATAGCCTCTTAGGAATGATGGTATTTGCTCTTATCTTTATTTCTTTGGTTTTCTTTCGCAATAAACTATTTTTTATTTGCCTTATCTTGGGTTATCTTTCCCATATCCTTATCGACGCCTTGAATAAATCAGGCGTGCCGCTTTTTTATCCTAACCTTATCCGCGCAGTCATCCCAGGCAATGAGAGGTTCCGCATAACAGTAGCAAGCCGGGAGGAGTTTATCTTCTTAGGGATTCTCCTTGCCTTTACCGCATTTGTTATCCCCTTAAATCGGGTTGGCGTAAGAGGGGCGCTGCATTATTTAGTCAGGACCCCGCAATCCGCAGTAGCCGACTATCTAAATTACTCTGCTCAAGGCCATCAGGTCCTTGCTGAATTTGAAGGTGTATTTAATGTCTCAGGAAAGAGCATAAATGGTAAATGGGAAGCCATCAGCTCAACAAGCAAGAATTCCCTTATAATCAAATCTCCTGAAAGTAAAATCTATTCTGTCGGCTCAAACCCTCAAGATAATATCCGCTCATTAAGCATTCAGTCCCACAAAGGAAGAAAACTTAAAATGCAAAGCCAGGAGATTCACTTAAGAAATCAACTCTTATCGGATATTTTTCAATATATCCCTAACGAAAATGATACCTATCTTTTAGGTTACATCAAGACCTACGATAAAATGACAGTTAGGTTTAGCGTTGATGAATTCAATACCTTAAAAGTCGGGGTAAACAGGCTTGATTTTCTCTACGCAACCAGACAGGATATCTTGCGTCAAAATCTCTCTGATATTCTTGTCATCGAAGGTCAGGTTCTTATCAGGACAATCTTTAAAGATAATGAGGTGCCTGAACAGGTAAGTTTTATTTCGCCTTCTTTAGAACCTGCCATATCTCAAGTGGTCACCCTTTACATCAAGGACATCTATAACTTAGAAGATGAGTTAAAGGTCAAACCAAACGATGTAGTCAAAAAGGGAGAACTGCTTGCTTCGTTAGAGCAGAAAAGAGAATACATACTCTTGGAAAAACAGCAGGCAGAAGAACGCCTTAAAGAAGCAGAGGATACGCTTAAGATTTTAAAGATAAAACAAAAAGAAGCCCTATCCTTGAAAGAAAAGGAAGACTCGATTCTTAATATAAAAAGAGATTTGAGCTTGCTTCGTGAGAACTACAAATTAGAAATTTCAAAGACGCAATCAGACATCATTTTTGCCAAACTAAGTCTAAAAAAGCTCGAGCAAAGACTAAAGGCCACCTATGTCTATTCTTCGATTTCCGGCAAGGTCCTTTCTGTAGGAATACAACATACAACAGTATCTTTAAGAATCCTCACCCACGAAAAACACCTCACCCAACAGACAGATTACACCTTAAATTCTTTAGATACTTTACCGGAAGAGGAGGAGAAAGAGGAGTGATAAACGATGACTCTAAAGAGATAATCGGATTTATCCGTGATGCGGCGATTGTGTATTTTATTGGTGAGAGGATTATTGATGAAAAGGAGAGGTGAGTATAAGTTTGGCTTGTATTCAACTCGTCCTAAAATCTATAGTAGCTCTTGAATTTTGAAATTTATGTGGTAAACTTCTTTATAAAGAGAATATAATTTGTTAATGATTAAATAGTTAGGAGGCATTATTGAAAGAGTTAAATAAGATAATATTAATATTTTTAGCGGCGACTTTATTTGTTTTTTCGTCATTCATAATCCCAGCCACGGTTTTAGCTGGTGTAGAAATTACCTCCCCTGCCGAGGGAGAGACCGTCGGTGGCGTAACACCAATTGTTGTTTCATACTGGGGAACTCCAATGTACCCTGTCTATTTTGTATTCACTTCTGTAACAGGTGGATATTGGATATTTCCACCTGTATTATTCGGTTCGCATACTTTCTATTGGGACACTTCAGGTACTCCAAATGGAACTCAGAAAACGATTCAAGCATATGCAAATTGGGCGGGTTCTCCATCTGGAGCATATGATACTGTTATAGTTACTGTAAATAACCCACCCCCAGTGATAACCATTACCTCGCCAACTGATGGACAGATCGTCTCGCCAGAAATATCAATCCTTCCGGTTAGCGTGGAATATCATAATGTGCAACCTAATTATCATGGAATTAAGTGGATATCTTTAATGATAGATGGAAGACAAGTAGGAGGGCTGTATGTTCCTGGCTATCCCACTTCCGGTACTTACACTTGGAATGTAAATATTGCTGGCTACTCTTTAGGCGAACATTTGCTTCAAGCATATTGCACAGATACCTCAGATAAATGGACATATTCCGATGAGGTCAAAATAATAAGAGGCATTCCTCCACCTTCTGTAGAACCCACAAAACAAATTCCCCAAGACAAAGTTACCACTGTAGCTGAACCGATTAATGTTGCCAATGGAAACATGTTTACTTCACAACAGGACATCTTAATCCAAGGTAGAGGCCTCACGCTAGGTTTAATCAGAACTTACAATAGTCAAAGCGATTATGATGGACAATTTGGCTATGGCTGGCGCTCTAATTTCGATATTACCTTAAGTAAACAACCAGACCAATCAGTTATAGAGGTAGATGAGGAAGGAGTCTATACCGTATACACCAAAAATCCCGATGGGACATACAAACCCTCGGCGGGTAAATATTCTGTATTAACCAAAAATCCCGATGACACATATACGATATTAAGAAAACATGGCGAAAAGCTCTATTTTGACAACCAAGGCAGACTTATAAAGATAGAAGATAGAAACGGAAATATCATAAGTATCCTGCGCACATCTAATGGCATAATCACCGAAGTCTCTGACTCCTCAGGTAGAAAATTATCCTTTAGCGCCGATGCTCAAGGCAAAATTACTCAAATAGAAGATCCAGCAGGAAGAATATTTAAATATGAGTATGACTCAAATGGCAACTTAATCAAAACGATAGGCCCTTTAAATAACCAAACTCTCTATCACTACGATACCAATTATAATCTCATCTGCCAGACAGATGCTAATGTTCACTCAACCTATTTTGAATACGATGGTAAAGATCGCGCCTATCACTCTTGGCAAGACGAGAACAACAATGAGGTCACATTATCTTTTGACACAACCAACAAAATAACCACCTCAACCGATTCCTTGGGCAATATTACCAAATACGAATACAATGACTATGGATTAGTTACCAAAATCACTGATAGCCAAAACAATATCCAAACCTTTAGCTGGGATGAGGCCTTAAATAAAACCTCTTTTACCAACCAGAACGGAAATACAACTTCCTTTACCTACGACGCTAAAGGCAACCTTCTTACAATAAAAGATCCATTAAATAATACCACCACCTTTACCTATGAACCTAATTTTGATTTTGTAAACTCAATAACCGACGCTTTAGGCAATATCACGGAATATCTCTACGACGCGAAAGGCAACCTGATTCAGGTTAAAGATGCCCTTACTAATACTACTGATTATACATACGATATCTTTGGCCAACTCGTTCAGATTAAAGATGCAAACAACAATATGACCAATTTCAATTACGATAGTTACGGCAATTTAATTAGAATAATAGATAGCCAAAATAATTCCACAGACTTTACCTATGACCTACTCGGCAATATAACCCGGCTTACTGATTCCGAAGGAAATTCCACAGACTTTACCTATGACTTATTAAATCGTCTTGTCCGGATAGCCTATTCCAATGATTCTAAGACCTTCTATGCCTATGATTCGGTTGGTAATTTAATATCCTTTGTTGATCCCAACAATAACATCACAGCTTATGCCTATGATGTGGTAAATAGGCTTATAAAAATAACCGATTCCTTGGGAAATACTACCCAATACACCTATGATACAGAAGGAAATCGCACTGCAATAATTATGGATCCTAACAGCAGTACAATTCAATACCACTATAATAATTTAAATAGACTCATCAAAATCATCGACCCGTTAAACAATCAAACTAACTTTAGCTACGAGCCTGTTGGTAACCTCATTTTAAGAACAGATGCCAATGGCTATGCCATAACCTATACTTATGATGCCTTAAACAGATTAATTAAAAAACAATATCCGGACCAAACAGAGGAAACCTTTACCTATGACGCCATAGGTAACATCCTCACCGCGACTAATCCGAATATCTCTTATAGCTTTACCTATAGCCCATTAAGCCAAATGACAAAAGTCACTGACTCGAATGACCAAAGTCTAACCTACGAATACGACCCTATAGGGAACAGAGTCAAAATGACAACTCCCGAAGGAAAGACAATCAGTTACAGCTACGACTCCCTGAACAGGATAACTTCTATAATTGATATATACGGTAACTCAACTACCTACACTTACGATACCTTAGGAAGAAGGATAAATTCTGTTCTTCCTAATAAAACAGTTACCTCTTATAACTATGATTCAGTAAGTAATCTTATAAATCTTGTCAATAAAACCCAAGATGGCTCAGCTATCACGAGTTATACTTATCAGTATGATAACGCAGGCAATAGGCTCGTTAAATTAGAACCTAATATTAAGACCTCCTATACCTACGATGCCTTATATAGATTAACCCAAGTTTTAGATACCAAACTAAAAGACAAAGGCAAGGAAAAAGAGCACAGCTCCGAACTTTATACCTACGATGCCTTAGGAAATAGGCTTGCCTCTTTAAAAGACACCTACACTTACAATCTCGCAAATCAACTTCTTTCAGCCAAGAATTACACCTACGAATATGATAAAAACGGCAATCTTATCAAAAAGATAGAAATAGATGATGATGGCCAATTAAAGACTTCTACCTTCACCTATGACTATGAAAACCGCCTTACCCAAGTATTTATTCAAGAAGAAGACGAAACAAAAATTGTTACTTTTGCTTACGATCCTTTTGGAAGAAGGATTAAGAAAACAGTTCAAGAGCAAGGGGAGACAGCAGAAAAAGAATCAACCACCATAACCTATGTCTATGACCACGAAGATATAATCCTTGAATATAGTACAAAACAAGAAGATGGCGAAGCCAAAGAAGAAATAACCCGCTACATCCACGGCCCAGGCATAGATGAGCCCATATCTATAGAGCAAAACAACAAAATCTACTACTACCACTATGATGGCTTAGGCAGTGTTACTGTCTTGACAGATCAAAATGGGAAAGTAATAGAAATCTACTCCTACGATTCCTTCGGCAACCTCAAACGCCAAGGCAATAAAGTCAAAAACCCCTTCACCTATACCGCAAGAGAATTTGACACAGAGACAGGTTTGTATTATTATAGAACTAGATACTATGACCCAGCTCTGGGAAGGTTCTTACAGACAGATCCGATTGGATATGTCGGCGGAATTAACCTTTATACTTATGTAGATAATAATCCTATAAATTGGGCTGACCCATTTGGATTAGATAAACAGAAAAAAGATGAATGGTGGAGATGGGGTCCAGAAAATTGGCTTTGGCAAATAATATATGGTCAAAATGAAATAATTCCAATGCCTGGAGAAAGCTGGGAAAGCTACCATCAGAGATTTCTACAAGATTTTGGCAAACAAATGGCTATATCGGACATTGTAGGATTATGGGGCCTTAAATCTTTAGTAACTACCGGTGGCATGTATGGAGTGACTAAAGGAGGAGAAATATTAACTTCTAGAGTTGCTCAAAGGACACTAACTACAGTAGGCGGAAGAGGATTTATGTATGTAAGAGGATTGCGTCAAACTATGTATCTAAGACAAGCAAGTAGTGGTTTTATGGCGGCAGGCAAAGTAAGTGGAGTCATAACAGTGGGAGCTACAGCATATTCAGGCGGCTTACGACTTAGAGAGTGGATTTATTGGAAAATTGCAACTAGTGTTTATAATCAATAGAAGGTGAACAATGATAAATTGGTTAAATACGGATAATAAAAAAGGCTCTTTTTGTTTTGTAATAAGTTTAATTTTGGCTGGAGTTATATACCTTTTAACACAGAAAGAAATTTGTGGCCTTTATCTTATTCCAGCTTTATTTTTAATATTGGCCAATATATTTTGGTTTACAAAACCTAGCGAAAGAAAAATTACATTTCGTCAAAGATAAGTCATAAATCAATAAATTGAGGGAAACAAATTTTAACTAATAGCGCAAAGGTGAGTTTGCTTTTGCGCTTTTTTATTAGGAGGAACCCAGAGGAGTGCGGGCTGTTGTGCTGATGAGGCATCCTCGGCTGTTCGCCTCGTGGGCGGTGAGTGCTGAATAAGGCAAAGGTAAAACAAAAAGGCCAAAATTTGGTGCGGTCAAATTGAAGCATATACCGAGTCTATAAAAAGAATGGAGGAATATTTACAAAATATAAAATAAAAAAGAAAGGATTGAAAAATGTTCAATAATAAATTTTTAAATAGAATATCTAAAATTAACTTGTTTATTCTTATTTTGATTAATTTAATCTCTTTGTTTATTAACCGTCTATTCTCTTTTAAGATAGTTAATTTAATGCCCGAACAACAAATACCACTCAATATTAAATACTTTATTATATTCTTGAATGAACATTGGTATTTGATTTTTATTGTACCTTTTTTATATTTCACAATATGCATTAGTAATATAAAAAAATATGCAATAGAAAAAACAATATTTATTTTATCCCTATTCATTTCTATATTAATCCTGTTGATTAATTTCATTGCCCCTATAATTTACATATTCCCTTTCCATTAATGAGAAATATGAAGCTTGTAATTTCCCATTGAGATTCAGTAAGTTTTAATCCTCGCAGAAGAAAATGTTGCTATAATATGTAATGCCCCCCTTTAGCCAAGACATTTTTAAGTTAGTACTAAATCTTTATTGATATTCCTCACACAGGCATAGCTGTCTTCGGCTCGGTTTTCTTTCCTTTTCAAATCCCTCCTTTAAAGAGATAATTGGATTTATCCGCGATGCAGCGATTGTTTATTTTATAGGCGAGAGGATTGCTGAGGATAGGAAGAAATAATTGTCTTGACAAATCAAGCGGTATTTTGTAATATTAATTTTGTTACGCTTCGAAAAGAATAAGTTAAGTCGAACCTAATTTGTAATAACCTTAAAGGGAATGCAATGGTTTCGACGCTTATCCCCAAAAAGATATTCATCTAAAACGGCAATTTTTGAAATTGTCGTTTTTTTATTTCACATTGAAATTTCCTCACAAAAAGAACGGCAAAATAATGGATAAAGGCCCTTCATTAGATCTTTCCACAATGAGAAAAGATTCGCTTATGTTTGGATTGATAGTCTTCCTCTGGCTGTGCGCCGCCTTCTATTTTACCCCTCGCATATTAGCTCTTCTTATCGGCCCGGAAAATATTTTGGCTAAATTCTCCATAATCCTTTTTGCTTTGTTGCTCAATCTCTTCTGGTTTTATGGCTTTTATCATTTAATAATTATCCTTTTTTCGTACAGTAAAGATACCGATAACCTCGGCAGATCAAATGAAGATAAAAGGTCCGATGAACAAAATAACCCTTCAGTTGCATTGCTTTATACCACCTGCAACGACTTTAAAGAGGAAGCAGTCTTATCCTGCTTCAATCAGGATTATTCCAATTTTCACACCTTCATTTTGGATGACTCAAACGAAAAAGGTTATAAAAGAAGAATCGATGACCTCGCTTTAAAATATAAAGGAAAAATAACAGTAATCCGCCGCCCGGACAGAAAAGGCTACAAAGCCGGCAATATAAACTACGGTCTATCGAAAATCAAAGGCTTTGAATACTTCAATATTTCAGACGCAGATACTATTCTGCCGAAGGATTATATCTTAAGACTTCTTCCATACTTTAATAAACCAAACGTCGCCTTTGTCCAGGCGCGCCAAGAATTAAACCCAAACCAGAACTCATCCTTCGCTCAGGAACTTGGCTTTCAAATAGGCCTTCATTACGACCACTATCTTCGCACAAAGAACACCTACGGCTTCGTTATGTTTTACGGCCACGGGGCATTGATGAGATACGATATCTGGAAAGAGATAGGCGGTTTTCCTGAAGTAGCTACAGAGGATTTAGCATATTCGATGAAGGTAAGAGAAAGAGGCTACTTTGGCGTCTATGTCCAAGACGTCGTCTGCTATGAGGATTATCCACCTACCTACCAGCAATACCGAAGGCGAAACGAAAAATGGATAAGGGGCACAGCAGAGTGCCTTTTTAAATTTTATCCCTCTTTCTTAAAATCCAGAAGAATAAGCTGGGTTGAGAAGTTCGACGTATTGGCCTCGGCCTCGAGCCTTCTTCTGGCATTTCCTTTTTTACTCCTTTTATTGCTGGTCGGTTTTGTGCTTCCTTTTTTCTTCTACCATTTTCGCTTTCAGGGGCCTATGTTTCGTATGCCGATTATTTTCGACAGCTCTCTTCTTAATCTTGCGGTCGGCATAAAGGGAAATCTCTTCTGGAGATGGGACTTCTTTCTTATGCTTCTTCTTGCACTCGTAAGCCCCATATTGCCGGCAATTGTCCAGATTTTTAAAAGGCCGGGCAAAAGGCTTCGCTATATAGTTATGTATACTTTCGTATTCTACGCTATGCAGCTCGTCTCGGCACTAAACCTCATTGCTTATCTTCTAACACGCAAAGCAACTTTTTCAATAACAGGCCAGGAAAGAGAGGATTTGAAAGATTCCGGAGGGGGTCCTTTGGGATTTTTCAGCCGCCCCGTATCAAATCATAAAGCCGTTGTCTTTATGGAAGCCGTATCTGCGGCTCTGTTCTTCTTAATAAGCCTGTCAACGCAGAACATATGGTTCTTATCATTCGGGGTAGGCCTTATAATAAGCGTCTTTTTATTTAACCTTGGTTTTGAAAATAAACTTCTTAAGGCGCTCGTAGGCATACCTTTAATAATCACCGTAATAGTTGTCTTATTTATAGGTAAAACCTTACAATAAAAACCCAAGGAGGGGGAAGATGAAAAGAAAAATTATTCTGGTAGCGGCGACATTAATTTTATCAGTTCTGTTTTTAACCGGATTAGAATTTGCGGACAACGTAGTTGCCTACCGCGCTTTAGAAGAGGGCGATTATTTGAAAGCCCTTGAACTCTATATCGCAGACGGAGACCATTCCGGCGCCGGTATGGCGTACTGCGGCCTCAAACTATACGATGAAGCTATAAAGTCCTTCGAAAAAGCAAACGACCTCTCAGGAATCGGCCTGGCGCACTTAGGAAAGCGCCAATACGATAATGCGATAGGATATTTTGAGCAGAAGAAGGACTACTCCGGCATAGGCCTTGCCTACTTAGGAAAGAAAGACTTTAAAACCGCCAAAGAATATTTCGCTAAAGCAAACGACCGCTCAGGCATGGGCCTGGCAGCTTTGGGCGAGAATAATTTTGAAGAAGCAAGAAGGTGGTTTAAAAGCGCGCGCGACCAAAGTGGTTTAGGCCTCGTCCTGTTAGCAGAGAGAAAATATGATGATGCGCTTGCCCTCTTTCAAGGACTTAAGAATAATTCCGGTATAGGCCTTTCCTATTGCGGCAAAAAAGTCTTCGACAAAGCAGTCGAATACTTCCAAAAGGCGAATGACTACTCAGGCTTAAGCATCGCCTATTCTGGAAAAAGAGACTTCGACAACGCGATCTTCTTTGCCCAGAAGGCAAACGATCTCTCAGCGTTGGGTTTGGCCTACAATGGAAAGAGAGACTTCGACAAGGCAATAGATATTTTTAGACAGGCCAACGATAACTTAGGCCTAAGCTTAGCTTACAGCGGCAAAAAAGACTTCGATACAGCAATAAGTTATGCATTACAAGCAAACGACCTTTCGGCATTAGGCCACGCCTATTGCGGAAAAAAAGATTACGATACCGCCATCTCTTACTTTACCCAAGCAAATGATTCATCTGGCCTCGCCCTCGCCTACTGCGGCAAAAAAGACTTCGACAAGGCGATAGAATACGCCACAAAAGCAAACGACCTATCAGCGCTCGGCCATGCCTACATCGGCAAAAAAGACTTCGCAAAAGCAATAGAATATTTTAACAGAGCGAACGATAAATCAGGCCTCGCTATGGCTCACTTAGGCAGAAATGACGCAAGCCTTGCATTAGCCTACGCCAAAGAGGCAAACGACCTTTCGGCAATTGGCTACGCCCATCTTAAGAGGCACGACTACACAAGCGCAATAGAGAACTTCACTCAAGCAAACGACCTCTCAGGCTTAGCCTTTTCTTACTGCCGGAAGAGAGAATTCGAAGAAGCATCCGAATACGCCAAAGAAACAAATGACCTCTCGATAATGGGGCACATACTTTTAGAGGTAGGCGACTTAAAAGAGGCCGAAACTTACTTTACGCAGGCAAACGACCTCTCCGGATTAGGCTTTGTCCAGCTTAGGAATAGAAATTTAGTTGAGGCGGAAGAACTATTTAAAAAAGCAAACGACCTATCCAGCTTAGGCATAGTTTATATGGCAAAAGGGGACTACAAAAAGGCAGAGGAATCTTTTACCCAAGCAAACGATAACTCAGGCCTTGGAAGAATGGCCTTGCATAGAAAACAGCTTATCAATGCGAGGAATTATTTTCTGAAAACCAACGACTACGACGGCTTGGGCGACATCGCCTGGCAGTTAAGGGATTTTGACAATGCGGTTAACTATTTCGAGGCCGAAGGAAATTACGTCAAAGTCGTCCAGGCGCTTCGCGAGAAGAAGACGAAAGACCCGGTTACCGAAAAAGTTTTGTCTTTGGGGACGGATGAGGCATTAGCCTACGCCCAAAGCAAAATAAATGAAGGAAAATTCGTAAATCCCCTTCATCTGGAAATCGGCCACATCTACTACACTCAGAGTAAATACGAAGATGCGATAAAGGAATACGAAGAGGTTTTAAAGAGCAATTCTTATTATGTCCCTGAGGCGCTTTTCTGGATTGCAAAGACGCGATTCTATCAGGGCAAATATGATTTGTCGCAGGCAACATTGAAGCGCCTTATAGCTGAATATCCATCTCATCCTTTTTCGGTTGAGGCTAAAGGTGTAATTGGAGTAATAGAGCATTTAAAAGGTTTCGCTAAAAATAAAGGACAGGCTCAACAAAGCCAAGTGCAGGAAAATATACCTTTGACCTCCAAAAACCGATGCGGGCCCGAGGTTTTAAGTATGCTGCTTAAAACCTATGGCATAGAAAGTAGCCCCGAGGAGATAGCCTTTCTTGCCGGAACCGATGAAGAGGGCACCTCTATGTTAGGGCTAAAGCAAGCCGCCGAAAAGAAAGGGCTTTCTCTCTCAGCGTTAAAACTTACATCTGCTAAATTATCAAAATATGAAGATAAAGCGATTCTATTTATCGATAACAGCCATTATGTTCTTCTAAAAGATGTTACAAAAAAGGGTATCACTGTAACAGATTCTTCTCGGACCCTTAACATTTCCTTAAAGCAGCTTAAAAAGAGATGGCAGGGTGAGGCATTAGCTTTAGAAGACGAACCTAAAGAAAAAGAAATTGCCTTGGAGGAATTGGAAAGAATAAAAGGCGGAAACCGCCGCTCATCCGAAGGCGGCATCACAAAGAATGATCCCGCTGTACTGCCAAATGGACAATGGGATGTAGATTACGGGAAATTAGGCCCTATTCTTTCAGAGGACTTCTTAGTTATGAACAACCGCTTCTTTGGGACTAGAATTGGATATAATCCTCAAGAAGATGGAGGACTAGGAATGACCTATCAAGGAAGTGGAACCGACTCACAAGTAGATTGCGAGGCGACAACCGACCCAATTGCTATAACCGGAGGACAGGTCATAATTCCAAAACAGGACATTCTAATTCCGGGCAGGGGAAGAAAGCACAACATAAGCCTTCGCGTAGCGAGGACATATTCCTCTTCCAGCGCGATAGACGGCCCATTTGGGTTTGGCTGGGCGCCTTATCATGCTGTTTGGATGGAGGTATATCCATCAAGCCCTGAGGTAGTGGCTGTAACTACTCCGGATGGCACAAGATTTATATATTTAGGCAAAGGAGATGGCACCTTTTGGAGGCCTGAATGCGACGGCTCAACTCTTGTTAAAAATGAGGATGGCACTTATGACTGGACCCGCTGGACGCATATGTATGGGGGGCAACGCTATAATTTTGATCCGATTACGTATCCGTATCCGCGCCTTACCTCTGTCAAAGACTTTAACGGAAACCGCTTAACTTATACATACGATGCAAACTATCCATATCGCATCTTAACAATAACAGACGACGCAGGAAGATATATAGAATTTGAATATATTCCAGCAAACGGCAAAATTGGCAGAGCCAGTGCTGTTGCAGGTTCTTTTACCGTCAACTATTACTACACTTACGACTTAAACCATAACCTCAAAAGAGTAGATGGCCCTGAGGGCTACTATGAAGAATACGAATATACCGACTCCTTAAAAATCCACTGCATAACCGCCTCAATAGACGCAGAGGATAACAGGACAGAATATACATATGGGGCGGATTATTCCGGCTGGTTTGTTGTTTGCTCTGAGGTAAAAGACCCTAAAGCAAACCACGCCTATTATGAATATAATTTTGATTTCGGCATTACTCGAGTTTGGGATACCAGGAATTTACCTAACCCTACCATATACTGCTATCAGCAGGGCAAAATTACTAATATCACCGATCCCTACGGTAAGACCGTCAATTATACCTACGACACAAACTATTTTCGAAACTCAGTCACAGACATAAATGGAAGGGGCTGTGGCTGGTTAAATCTGTTCCATTTTGGCAGTGTTGAGCAACTCGACAATGAGGAAGGTCATAGCGCATATTTTACGTATCATCCCACCTTTACTCATGTTACTTCAATAACTGACGCCAAGCTAAGGGCATGGACGTATGATTATGATGAGAACGGCAACCTAAAATACAGATACACTCCCGCGCCGAATAACCAGGGAACATCTGTAATTGAAAAACAATACGATCAATACGGCAATGTTATAAAGATAATAGACCCTGAAGGCATAATCACTAACTATGATTATGATGGTTATGGCAACGTAACCAAGATAACAGACGGCGAAGGAAACTACGTAAGGAATACCTATGATGCCTTAAGCCGCCTTGAGACATCCCGCTATGGAGACTTAACCGGCGAAGACCTTGTGCCCACCACTTACGAATACGACGGCCTAAGCCGCCTTAAAAAGAAGACCTATCCCGACGCAAGCTATGAGGAATACGGCTATGATAGAAACTCAAACCTTACATCTTTTAGAGACGCAAATGCCCATATAACCACCTATGTCTACAACGAACTAAACCAGCGCACAAAAGAGACAGACCCCGAATTACACGTAACAGACTACGACTACGACTCATTTGGCAATCTTACCAAAATAACACGGACCGCAGATGGAGTAGAGCTTATAACTCAGATGGAATATGACTTCTACTCCCGTTTGACCAAAGTTATAGACCCAGAGGGCTACATAACCGAATACACCTATGAGAACTCGCCTCCGCTTTTGCGCTCAAACGACTACACAACTATGGTAAAATACAAACCTGATGAAACTCCTTTGACAGTTCAAACGAGGACCTATGACAACCTTTACCGCTTAAAAGAGGTAAAAGACGGCTTAACCAATACAGTAACCAATACCTACGACGAAGTCGGAAACTTAAGAACCGTAACAGATCCCAACGACCACACCACGACATTCGATTATGACCCCGACGTAAACGTCCTCATAAAAGAGACCGACCCTCTACTTAAGGAAACCACCTACACCTACTACAAAAACGGAAAATTAAAGACCAAGACAGACGCAAATGGAAATACCATAACCTATACATATGACTTAGCCGGAAGGCTAAAGAGGATAACCTATCCGGATACCTCATACGTCGAATACACCTACAACAAATACGGCAAAGTAAAACAGATGCAAGACTCACAAGGAATAACCACCTACACTTATAATGACAGGACCTGGCTTGAAAGCGTGGACTATCCGGGCGCAAACGACACCATAAGTTACACCTACGACTACGTCGGAAACAGAAAGACCCTTGTCACCCCCGAAGGCACATTCACCTACGACTACTACGCAAACGACTTACTTTACACCTTAACCAATCCTCAATCTCAGACCACAACCTTCTCTTACGACACGGCAAATAGACTTAAGACAATGGCCTACACCGCCAACTCAACAACCACAGAATGGCTTTACTATAAAAACGACAAAATAAAAGACCTAACTCTAAAAGGCCCATCACAGAATATACTCGCAAGCTACCACTATGACTACAACTCCTTACATCAGCTTAAAAAAATCACCGATAACTCCTCCAACACCTATAACTTCACCTACGACGATGCAGGAAGGTTAATCCATGAGGATAAGCAAGGAAGCCAGGGTTTTTCAAGAGACTACACCTACGACTTCGCAGGCAACCGCTTAACCGAGACAAGGGACGGCCAGTCAATAACCTACATCTGCAATGATGCAAATCAGGTTACCTCAAGGACAAGCCCCTCTGAATCTATCTCCTACACCTATAACAACAACGGCAACCTAATCCAGCAGGTATCAAGCCTCTCTGGCACGACCAATTACTACTACGACTACGAGAACAGGCCCTGGGGCATAATAACCCCCTCCGTAAACACCTACTACGGCTACTCAGGCGACGGAAGAAGAACCTCTACCAATATAGGCGGCAACGTGGTAAAATATATCTATGATGGTTTAATACCGCTCATTGAAAGGGATGCCTCAGATAATACCTTAGCAACATATACTAAAAATCCTTTATCCCCAGGTGGAATAGGAGGTATGGTTTCCTCATACGATGGAACAAACACCCTCTACTACCACAACTCTAATCTTGGTAATGTAAACCAGATAACGGATTCAACTGGTGCTGTTATTCAAACCTACGACTACGACTCCTTTGGGAATATAACATACCAATCTGGCTCTTTGACAACCAAATACGCCTATAAGACCAAGGAATATACCCCTGAGACAAACTTAATCTACTTTGGCGCTCGATACTATAACCCCCTAATAGGCCGCTTCATCACCAAAGACCCATCTGGTATGGTAGATGGACCTAACCTTTACATCTATTGCTGGAATGATCCTATAAACAGAATAGATCCGTGGGGGTTGAAGTGCAAGCCAGAAAAGGATATTAAGGAAATGTCCGATGAGGAATTACTCGACGAAGCTCTAGAAGCTCGTAAAAGAGGTGATAAAAAAAGAGAAGAAGAACTTATAAGGGAATATGCGCGCAGAGTTGGCGGCGAAACTATTCCTAAGTCAATCGGGACACTAGTAGAAAAATTGATTAGTCAGTATTCTGAAGTTGCGGGGGCAGTTAATGTAATCCGGAAAGCTGTAGACGCTTGGATTAAATCCAAAACCGGCAAAGGCATATTTCAACATACAAAAGAGGGAATAAGAGACGTGTTTAGAGGAATGGAACAAGGTATGCCGAAGGATTATCCCGGCTGGCGTTTGGATATACTGTTTTAGTAAAAAGATTCGATGGAGATAACGTTATCTAAACTAATAGATTGGGCCATAGACGCCCTAATAAAGCGATCCTTATTACTTGTTTTTGTTATGTTATCGGTGAGTTTTCTTACAAAGAAAGACCCAAGGGTTTGCGAGAGGTATCCCGATACTCCATGGAATACAAGAAGCGTATTTCAGTTGCTTTTTATATTTTTGCTAATCGAGTATACTTTACATTTTTTATTAGGAGCCATATTTTATAGAGACCTGACAGCTTTTTTTAACAAAACTCAAGTTTGGAGAAATGAATTAGGGGTCCTCTTATTCTATAGTTTTATGTTATGTACGATTTGGTATGTTGTTACCCATAAATATCAACAGCCATTTAGAATCTTAGGTTTTCAAAAGGACAAATTAGGATCTGGATTAGTTTGGGGACTTGGTATTTTATTATTTCACGAGTTATTCTTAGTCGGTTTAAAATATTATAGAAAAGTACCTATCTCAAGTGATAATCAGCAGATAAATTTTTTATGGCTGCTACCAGCAATAATTGTAACTCCTGTAGCAGAGGAAATTTTCTTTAGAGGTTATATCTATCCCAACTTTCGAAAAAGAGTAGGTATAGGATGGGCAATACTATTGAGTTCAACTTGTTTTGTTATTTTTCACCCCTTATGGAAAGATTGGTTGAGTTTATTTATAATTGGTATAGTTTTTTGTTTTATTTATGAAAAGAGCGGCTCATTAATCGCACCTATAATGGGGCACATATTTAAGAACTTGCTTGCTGTCGCTATCAGCAGCCGTTCCATAATTCTTATATATTATGTTCCCTGGTCAGTCATTTGGTTCGTCATAGCTATTACCATCTTTATCTATCTTTTAATTTTAAGATATACGCCTTTACCTCCTCCCAAAACATCTTCAGTCGAAATCAAAAAACTCACAGTAGAGGATGTAAAAAAGATAAAAAGAGATGCCACCAGAAGAGGTTGGATAGTAGCCGTTATTTTAGGTGCTGTAATAATGTATTTCCTATATTTTTTTAAAAAATAAAGCTGTTATATTTCCCTCTTAGCTGACTCAAGAAGAACCTCTTCCAATATAAACAACAATATAGTAAAATATATCTACGATGGTCTGACACCGCTCATTGAAAGAGACACCTTAAATAACACCTTGGTAACATACACTAAAAATCCCTTCTCTATAGGTGGCGTAGGAGGACTGATATCTTCAATTCAGCCTGCTTTACCCGCAGCAGGACGTATCCCTGATGTGGCATTAAGGCGAGGCAGGGTATTAGATGTAGTATTCAATACCTATTACTACCACGACTCCAATCTTGGCAATGTAAATCAGATAACGAATCAACAAGGCTTGCTCATCCAAACCTACGACTACGACGCCTTTGGAAATATAACATCACAATCTGGCTCTTTGACAAATGCCTATAGATATAAGACAAAGGAATATCAACCAGAGACAGGTCTAATCTACTTCGGTGCTCGCTACTACAACCCCTTAATAGGAAGATTCATCACCAAAGACCCATCTGGTATGGTAGATGGGCCTAATCTTTACATCTACTGCTGGAATGACCCGATAAACAAGATAGATCCGTGGGGGCTTGATACCATTACAAATTTGATGAATGAAATTAAATCGGTTGAAAATACTATAACAATACTAGAAAATGCGAAACAAAATGAAATAGGACTTTCGCAAATTGAGGCAGAGACGATTGGAAAAGCAGGAATTGGGCCAGTGGGTAGTGGACTAGAAAAGGATCCCGTCATTCAAAAAATAATTAATAATATTGAAGGTACGAAAGTCGGCGGCTTCAATTACGTTTCGGTTGCAAGTACGGTTATTGCGATTAAAGAATTGATAAGAACAGGCGATCTAGATAAAGCTCGAGTTGTAATTGAACTATATCGGGATAACAAATATCTCAAAGAACTATTAAAGGCTCTAGAGAAAGAGATAAATAAAAAATGTAATTAAAAACAATAGGTTATATAGATAATAAACTAATTTGAAGATCGGAAAGGATAAACGCTAAATGAATGCAGGAAAATCAATAAAAACATTATTAAGGACCTTGGTTTTTATTTTTATTGCATTATCGCCGTTTATCATGTACTTCATATTTTCGCTTTTAGCCACTACTGCTTATCATGAAGATAAGGAATTTATCCCATCTATCATTAGATTACTTGAACATCAAAAACTTAAGAGCGTTTCCAATTTTTTGTTATTTCTGGTAGATATAGTTGCCAAATCGGTATGGTCTTTTCTTATTTTTTTAGTTACAGTTCTGGCTTTTGAAATATATTTAGACTCAAAGAGAAGGAAATATCTGGTCATTTTTTGCATCGGATTATCGTTAATTATAGCTATACTAATTATGGAAATATCCTTGGGTATTTTGTCAGGGGGACACATTTAGAAGATTGGAATGAAATAAAAACGAAGATGGCCAATCAATCACCTACTCCTATAACAATGGAAACCAGCTTACCTCAAGGACTACACCCTTTGAATCAATATCCTATTCTGTAATGACCCCCATTAGTCAAGCACTTTTTAAGTTAGAACAGGCTCTTTGTTGATATCCAACAGGCAAAGGCTATCTTCGGCTCGGCTTGCCTGTTTGTGTTTATAATGATAGTGGCAGGGCAATCGTTATTTTCCTTTCATACTTTATCTTTCATTCACCGCCTCGCCTGAAGCCAGCCGCGTCCACTTCGCTTCGGCACAAAAACCGCTTCGCAAAACTTGCTCCTTTGTAGTCGCAAGATTTGCTTTCGCTAAGAGACACTCTTAGCGTTCGCCTTTAAAAGCAGGCGAACCCTAAAACTTTTCTCCCAAGCGTTCCTTAATAGCAGGGGAGAAAAGTCCGTGTCTCTTTTTTGTGCCTTCGCTCGTGTCCGCCTGTCCTGCCTTTGGCAGTCCAGTGCCTGCCTTCTCAAAGGGGCTCTGCCCCTTAAACCCCGCTGGGGAATTTCAATTCCCCAGACCCCTTACGCAGCTTCGTCCCGCCCTTTCTTGAGAAAAGGCGGGGCTTCGCCGCTTTGTTTTCTCCGCTCAACCGTTATCTTCCTCCTCAAATTTCTCTTTGCAAATTTTAGTTTTTCTTTCCTGCCTTAAACTTGCACCTCTCTTTCTTTTTTTCGCTTGCACAGATGCCCAAGATTTGACTTTTGTGCAAGAAAATTCTTTAGAAAAATTCGTCTCTCCGCCTTCGGTGGACTTACGCCCTTCGGGGAGTCTCAATTTTTCTAAAGAACCCAGATGGCTCGCTTTACTTTTCGTTCGCTCGCCTTCGGGCTTATCAGTTTTCTTGACAAAAGACGTGATTTTTTCTGGGGTGCCTGAAAAAATCCCTTCAAATACTTGTGCAATTTTCATTGGCGAAAAAAGAAAGGAGGTTTTAGCTATGAGGCAAGAAAGAAAAGACACATTAAAGAGTTCAGAGAAATTTGAGGACGGAGTCCTTCGCGCTGACGCCTGTGCGGAGAGATACTCTATATCTCGTGATTCTCAATACCGCACATCTCTTGAGGATCTTCCTTCATATTCTTTCGGCTCATCTGCTGTTAGAGAGGAGAATCGGCTTTTAAGGCAGGTCCATCGTCTTAGAGCTTATGGCTATCTTCCTCATCCTTGGGAGTCCTTAGAGGAGTTCGTCCAAAGATACCGCGATGTCTTGGAGGAGGTGTTTTAGTTATGACCCATTATGTCGTTATCACCGGTTCTCGCAGTATCACACATTCCGAAAATATTCCTTTGCTCATCGACTCCCTCATTAAAAGAGGTGTTGAGATAGTTGTCGGTGATGCTCCGGGTGTTGACCGGCTGGTTGTCGCTGAGGCGATTAAGCGTGGCTATGGCAAGCACGTCACTGTTGTCGGCACCCACGGTGGTTGCCGCAATAGGTTTGCTACAGATAAAGTCGGAAGAATTATCAAGCTATCTTCCTCATATTTAGCGCGCAATCTCTATATGGTCGGCCTATCAAAAGAATGTTTTGCTATTTGGGATGGTAAGTCAAGGGGAACAAAGTTTACTTTCGAGACCGCCAAAAAGGCAGGCTTAGAGGTCTCAGTCATTTATGAGGGGAGGTGATGAAACTATGGATGACGAGCCTTTCATTATCAAAGTAACGCTTCAGGAAGGCGATCCTCGCGTCTGTGATTACTGCGATAAATTCCTCGTAGACGAGGATGGTATTGCAGTCGAGGATTGCTTTTCCACTGACTACGGGCTTATGTGCAGGAAATGCCTTGGCCGCATTAAGCCTATTAGTTCACACAGACAAGGCAATAACGTTAAAAACGAATCCTGGTATAAGGGGTTCTAACCAAAAGGAGAATAAGTCAATGAGAATCTTAGCAAATTACGGTTATAAAGACAATGGCAACACCTACAGCGTTACCTTTGAAACAGTAGGCGATGTGCAAAAAGAAAAAGCGGATAGTGTCGTTGACGAACTCTTCGCTATGGCAAAGAAGGCGATAGAGCGTCAAATAAATCCTGAGGCTGACCCTTTGGAGTTTCCGCCGAGGGAAGAAAGAAGAGACGTTACAATTCCTAAGCCAAAGGATAACGGTAACGGCAAGCCCGTCCTTAAGGACCCTAACGCTCCGGCATCGAAGAAGCAGAAAAACCTCATCATCCGGCTTGCCAAAGAAAGAGGCCAGTTCATTGAAGGCTTAAATAACCTTACCATGCAGGAGGCATCCGAGAAAATCGATGAATTGATGGCTGTTTCTGTTTAGTAAAGTAAGGGCGGGCTTGCTTTCCCGCCCTTTATCTTATGTGTGAAATAAATTTGCACTTGACAAACAACCACAAGTTGCTATATAATCTAAGTCAAAATGAGCGAACTTAAATTTGGAGATAAGATTCGGGAGCTCAGAAAAAGAATAAGATTGTCTCAGGAACAACTCGCTGAAAGGGCTGGAATTGAAGTTACATACCTGAGTAAATTAGAATGTAACAAGACGAAAAGCCGCCCTAATGAAAAGACTATAGAATCACTTGCTAATGCCCTTAATTTAAGCGAGGAGGAAAAAAACGATTTGTTTTTCCTTGCGAGTAGGATCCCTTCATTCTATGGTGAAATAATTATGGAGAAGAAGGGCGCACCCGAGATATTAAGAGCAGTCAAAGATTTAGATGAAGAAGAAATTCTTAAGTTAATCGAAGAGATTAAAAAGAAAAAAAGTAAATGAGAAGGATTTGGAAAAATGTTGAAGTCGAAGATAAAGCGGAGGAACGCCTAAGCATCTTCGAAAGAAAATTTGGGGAAATAACAAAACCACCTATTCTTATCGATGATATAATTGAAGATGCAGGGTTGAAAATACTTTGGGATGTTATAGAAGAAAGACGTGGTGAAATAATTTTAGGTGGCTTACGTTTGAAAGAGCGGTTGATTGTTTTAAATGAATCACATTTTAATTTGTTTAAAGGGAAACCGGGTTTATTACGCTCAACCAAAGGGCACGAATTAGGTCATTGGGACTTATATGTCGATAAGGCAAAATTAGATCATCCGTTATTGCCTGGTTTTGAGGATGAGTCAATTTTTCAACAAAGAAACGCAAAGAATGGACTTGTAGAGGTGATTTCTAATGCTTGGCTTGATGACGATGTATATAAGGTCTATCAAAGTTATACGAAACGCAAGGATCATCCCTATGAGGCAAGTGCTGTGGAAAGATATGCAAGCGCGATATCAATGCCTAAAAGAATTATATTAGCTTGCATAAAAGGAATTGATTTAACGGCGTGGCGTAATCTGTATGAACTGGCAGAAGATTTCGATGTTACAATATCTGCTCTTTGCGTGCGATTGCAAAGGCTTGGTTTAATCTTTATAACTGATGATAAGAAAATTTACAAATCAAAGGAGCGGTATCAAGGGCAAGGGATATTTAAATTCTAAGTTTTTTTAAATAAAAAGTTGCAGTTGTATAGCAATAGCAAATAAAGGTAACAAAAGAACGAATATCTCAAAGGAGGTGTAAACTATGAAAAACGGATTTACTTAGCGGAAGAAACAAAATTTATTCTTTAACCATTTTTAAAAATAGGAGATTAAACATGGCGTTCTCAGATTATGTAGTAGAACAAGCTTGGAAAAGAGCAGATGGTAAATGCGAATGTAGAAGAATAGTGCATGGCCACATAGGAAGATGTAATAAGTCACTCTCGTGGGAGAACAGAGGTAGAGAAACTGGATGGGGTTCATGGGAAGCGCATCATATTAGTATCTCAGGGGGAGATGGATTATCCAATTGTGAAATCCTATGCTGGGATTGCCACAAAAGGACATTCTGACACCTTTAACATTAAAAATCAGGAGGTCAAAAATGACATATCATTCGAAAGATTCAGACGTTTATCACAAATATGAAAAGTGTGTTTTAGGCAATAACATCGAGAAAGATAACCGAAAAGAAGGACCAGCTAAAAAACTGTGCGAACATTGTAAGGATATAGACAGAGGTGAAGCAAAGCGTTGAGTATTGACGGGGGAGAGGGGGTAATCTAAATGATTACCCCCTTTTTCTACCAAAGATTCCCAGTTAGATTTCCCCGCTTCCTGCATCTATTATAGTAGGAGATAGGGAGAAAGCTTTCCTTGAGGTTTGACTTTTGGAATGGTAAAATACAAAACAGGCAGTTAATTAAACTACAAAGGCAGAGGAGGTAAAAATGTTTGAGCAATTTAGCAATTATCCGGAAATAACATGGACGGCCGCTACGGCAGCACGATTTATAAAGGCAGGAGATAAATTTCAGGTTAATCCGGATTTGGAGAATTTCAAGCTTGTAAGATTTAAGGACTTACGGAAGCAGCCCAAGGTTAATAAAGAATCGCATCTTAAGTTAATGTTAATCGGAAGCAGTAATACCAATGTTTTTATCTATGGTCCGGATTCGCAAATAGACGAGATAGTCAAAAGGTTGCCTAAGTATATCGGCAAGTCCTGGACAGAGATAAATAGCATGAGCCTTGAAAGAGACTCTTTGAATTGTGAGAATTTTGAAAAAGCAGTTTGTAATCCTGAGCTATTAAATATTTTTGAATTTGAACCTATTAAGTCAGGAGAAGAAGTTCCCGAATTAGATTTCAAAAAGGCGGATGAAATCTGTGCCAAGTGCGAACATTTTGATCCAAAGTAAAACCTTCGCTCATACGGTGAGGTTTTTTATTTTTGGCTTGACGCGCTTTAAACTTTGATATATACTGTTCCTTACGATAAGGAAAACCCGCCATTTTAACGCGTATTTCCATATCATAAAGAAAGGGAAGAAATGGGTGATTTCCAGAAGCATATAAAGCTTGCCAAAGAAAAACTCAAAGTTACCAAAGAAGCCTTTGCGGGGAAAGAGAATACAGTGGTCGGTGACCTTGCCACAAAAGTTGTTGAACAACTTGTCGAGGCCGATATCGCAAGGAAAGGCGGACATTTCGGCGACCACAAATCAAGACATGATTATTCGAATAAAGAATATCCGCAAAATATAAATGAAGCTATGAGACGGATTTGGTTCGCCTATGGCGATTTAGGATATGATGGAGTAAATGGCAAAAGGGCCAAAATAGTTATGGATAATCTTAAGACAGTCATAATGTTTTTCGAAGGGAGATTTGGGGTGAATATCGATGAATAGGATACTTAAAAAAATAGTCAAAGGGCTTGTGGGTATCGAAGATATAAGAGCGGTGATTCTTTACGGCAGTTTCGCTCGTAATGAGGTAACATCAAGGTCGGATATAGACCTTTTCATTCTCACGGCGGAAAAAAAGACTCAAAAACTTATAGAGGACAAAATTATCGGTCTTGAACAACGATTGGGAAGGAATATCCAGCCTACTATAAGGACATTAAAAGAACTTAAAAGGACAGACAGCGGCCTTCTCCAGAATATATTTCAGGAGGGGAAAATCCTTTATCTTAAAGAGCCGGCTGATATTTCTTCTTCGATGCTCCTTATGCAGAAGCCGCAGTTAATTTACTCTTTTCAGATAAGCAATCTCAACCAGAACGAAAAGGCAAAATTCAACAATGAATTCTACGGAAGGGTAAAAGGAAAGTACAGTTATAAAGGTCTGCTTAAAGAAATCGGCGGACAAAAATTAGCTCCCGGTTGCGTTTTTGTACCGCATATGGAACGACAGAAAATAGAGAAGTTCTTCAAAAAATTCAAGGTAAGATTTGATCGATTGCGGGTTTGGAAGTAAATGACTCCCACTATAAAGAACTGGCCAAAAGGCGAGAGGCCGCGTGAAAAACTCTTTAAGTCCGGCGAACATACCTTAAGTAATGCGGAGCTCTTGGCGATACTTCTTCGTAGTGGAGTAAAAGGTCAAAGCGCTATAGATTTAGCGAGAAAAATTTTGTCCAAATTTGGTACCTTCCGCAATATGAGCCATACCGATATAAGGGACTGGAAAGAATTCAAAGGATTAGGCCAAGCTAAAATTGCTCAGATAAAAGCAGCCATAGAGATTGGCCGAAGATTCTTAGTGGAAGACAAGGAATCAAAAGGTAAAATTAAAGACTCAAAGGATATAGCAGACCTTTTTATCGGCCGGATGAGGGACCTGAAAAAGGAAGTCTTTCAAATCCTTCTCTTGAATAACCGTAACAGTATCATTGATACAATTGAAATCACCGAAGGCACAGTATCGCAAGCTAATCCCATTATAAGAGAGATTATCTCAAAAGCCCTTCAAAGTTTTGCCTCAGGTTTAGTTTGCGTCCATAACCATCCATCTGGAGATTCTTGTCCCAGCAAAGAAGACAGAGATTTTACCAGAGAATTATGTCAAGCAGGTAAGATTATGCAGGTTAATATATTAGACCACATTATAATCGGCGATAATAAATACTATAGTTTTGCTGACAGCGGAGAACTTTTAACTTATAAGTGAGTTTACTATGCCTGAACAAAATTGGAACGAATACAGAACGAGAAGAGAGTTTATCGATAAACTCCTCATGGACTCTACGTGGAGCCCTATAGTCCAATTTGAAGAAGGTAAGAATTATGATCATGCCTCAGTAGAAGAATATCCTACCCAAACAGGCCCAGCTGATTATATGCTTTTCCACAAGAAAAGGGCCTTAGCAGCTGTTGAGGGCAAAAAACTTACCGTTGGCCCTCAAAACGTCTTGCAACAAGCACAGCGCTACGCCCGAGGGCTTCCAAATAGCCAGTTTACTTTTGGTGAATTTCAGCTTCCGTTTATTTACTCTACAAATGGCAAAGTAATATGGTTTCAAGACCTGCGCCATCCTTTAAATAGGTCAAGAGAAGTAGCAAAAATCCACACTCCCTCTGCCTTAGAGGAATTTCTTTCAAGGGATGAAGAGAAAGCAAAAGCCTGGCTTAAGAATAATCCTATCGATAATCCCAAATTAAGGCATTATCAAGAAGAAGCCATAGAGGCAATAGAGAAAGCAATTTTTGAAAGAAAAAGAAATATGCTCGTTGCTATGGCAACCGGAACCGGTAAAACCTTTACCATCGTTAATCTAATCTATCGCCTAATGAAATCCGAACTTGCCAAGAGGATATTATTCCTCGTAGACAGACGAGCTCTCGCTGCCCAAGCAGTAACTGAATTAGCAAGTTTTGAGGCAGAACCAGGGCTAAAATTCGACCAGTGTTACGAGGTATATAGTCAGCGTTTTAGAAGAGAGGACTTAGAAGAAGATATGAAATTTGACCCTAAGGTTTTGCCAACCGAATATCTTAGTGACCCCAAAAGTCGAGATAGTTTTGTATATGTCTGCACCATCCAGAGAATGAGAATAAATCTTTTTGGAAGAGAAGGGATGTTTGGCGAAGCCACAGGTGATATTGAGGAAGACCAAGAAGCAGAGAAATTAGATATTCCGATACATGCCTTTGATGTGATTATTGCTGATGAGTGTCATAGAGGATATACAGCACAAGAAGAGAGCAAATGGAGAGAGGTGTTGAAACATTTTGACGGGATAAGGATAGGTCTTACCGCTACTCCCGCCGCACATACAACCGCATTTTTTAAGGAAGTTGTCTATAGATACGATTACGAACAGGCAGTAAAGGAAGGATATTTAGTTGATTATGATGCCATATCAGTAAAATCAGATATTACGATAAACGGAGTATTTCTTAAAGAAGGCGATGAGGTTGGGCTTAAAGACACCCAGACAGGTCGGTTAGTCTTTGATATCTTAGAAGACGAAAGAGAATTAGAACCACCGGCAAATGAATTTGAATGGACCGCACCTGATAGAAATAGAAAGATAGCCGAAGAACTTAAAAGATATCTCTTAGACCAAGAAGAACAACTCGGCCATTTTCCAAAAACTCTTATCTTCGCGGTTAATGATTTACCTCACGTTTCTCACTGTGACCAACTCATAGATATCTTAAGAGACGAATTTAATCGAGGCGATGCTTTTGTCCAGAAAATTACGGGAAGCCCCACAGTTGACAGGCCCTTACAAAAGATTCGGGAATTTAGGAATAGACAAAATCCAGGTATCGTGGTTACCGTAGATATGCTTTCAACAGGCGTAGATATCCCGAAAATAGAAAATATAGTCTTCTTAAGACCGGCTAAATCCAGAATTCTTTTTGAACAGATGATGGGTAGAGGTACACGCCTTTGTCCCGAAATTAATAAAACCCATTTTACCGTCTTTGATTGTTTTGGCGGGACCCTTTTAGAGTACTTTAGGCAAACAACCAGTATCACTGCTGAAGCTCCTTTGAAGCCTACTCGAACTATCCGAGAAATCGTAAATGCCATAGCTGATAACCAAGATAGAACGTATAATATCAGAGCTTTATCCAAAAGGCTCCAGCGAATTTTTAAAAACATAACTCAGGAAAGCAGAAACCAATTTAACTATATCTTAAGAATGGATATGGCTGACTTCGCTGCTTCACTTGAAGAAAATCTAAACAAGCATTGGCAAGAGACTATGAGAATTCTTCAAAATGAAGATTTTCTTTATCTCTGTGAGAATTACCAGCGTCCGAAACGCACCTTCATTGTTGCTGAAACAGCCGAAGATATTGTTACTTCCGAGGTAATATTTAGAACTACCGATGGTAGAGAATTAAAACCAAATGATTACCTACAGCTCTTCGAAAAGTTTATCAGAGAAAACCCTGAACATATTGAGGCCTTAGAGATTTTACTTAACAGGCCAAGGGATTTTCATACCGAGGAGTTAAAGGCCTTAAGAGAAAAATTATCCACAAAACTTGATAATTTAGCCGATAAATTTAATGAGCGAAATCTAAGACGAGCTTATAATAAGGAATTAGCCGATATCATCTCTATAATAAGACATGCTGCCAAAGGCGAGGATTTTCTTACTGCCGAAACAAGGGTTGATAAGGCATTAGCTAAAGTTAAAGTAAACAGGAAGTTCACGCAAGAGCAGGAAAAATGGCTTGAGTTGATTCGCAGACATTTAGTCGCAAATCTATTAATTGAGAAAGGCGATTTTGATATGCTACCAATTTTTGCTCGTGAGGGTATAAATTTCTCACGGCTTAACAAAATATTTAATGACCAATTAGAGCAAATCTTAACTGAAATCAACGAGGCGGTTCTAGCATGAGTGATATAGTTGGGAAATTATGGGGTTTTTGCCATACCTTAAGACATGACGGCATTGACTACGGCGACTATATAGAACAGCTTACATATTTACTATTTCTTAAAATGGCTGAAGAAAAGGGGGCAGATATCCCCAAAGAATATTCTTGGCAGGTCCTTCGCGAGAAGTCAGGAACAGAATTGACCGATTTCTATGTTGACGCTTTAAGGGGTCTTGGTAAGCAAAAAGGAACACTGGGTGATATCTATGCCGGAGCTATCTCCAAATTCTCTAACCCGGTTAACCTTAAAAAGCTCATTAACCTTATCGATGAGACCGAATGGACTAGTCTCAATGTGGATGTCAAGGCAGCCGCTTATGAGGGCCTACTTGAGAAATCCGCATCAGAGGGTAAAAAAGGCGCCGGTCAATACTTTACACCCCGTATCCTTATTCAATCAATCGTGCGATGTATGAAACCCGACCCCAGAAAGTCAAAAGACTATACCATTCACGACCCTGCTGCCGGAACCGGCGGATTTTTGGTATGTGCCTATGAATGGCTGATAGAGCAAACTAAAGGAGGCCTTGAAAGAGAAGATGCAAAGAGAATAACAACAAAAGTCTATACCGGCACCGAATTAGTCGCAAGGCCACGGCGTCTTGCATTAATGAATTTATATTTACACGGAATTCACGCTGATATTTACTTAGGTGATTCAATATATGAACCTTTAAAAAACAAACGTTATGATTGCGTTCTTACCAATCCTCCTTTTGGCACAAAAGGCGCAAATCAAGCGCCCACCAGAGATGATTTTACCGTCTCAACTTCAAATAAACAACTTAATTTTGTCCAGCACGTGATGAATATTTTAAAGCCCGGAGGAAAAGCGGCAATTGTGCTTCCGGATAACGTCCTATTTGAGGAGCACGCTGCCAGAGATGTTTTTGAAATTCTAATGGATGATTGCGACTTGCATACTATTTTAAGACTTCCCCGGGGTACCTTTACCCCTTATTCACCGGGTGTTAAGGCAAATGTGATTTTCTTTACCAAAGGGCTAAAGACTGAAAATGTTTGGATATATGATGCTCGCACAAATGTACCATCTATAACCAAGAAGGATCGACCCCTAACCCCTGAGCACTTTGCTGATTTTGAGAACTGCTTTGGAGATAACCCTAATGGCCATCCTAAGAAAGCAAGAGAAGAAACCGAGCGATTTAGATGTTTTACAAGAGAAGATATAAAGAAAAGGAACAATAATCTTGATATCTTTTGGCTTAAGGAAGAATCTTTGGAGGATACTGATGAGTTGCCAGAACCCGAAGATTTAGCAGCAGAAGCTGCAGAGCATTTGCAGAATGCTTTGGATGAATTGAATGACTTGATGACACAATTAGAACCGAATGAAAAGAATTCAAATGAAAGGTCAAATTCTAAGCGAATTAATAAAACCTGATACAAGAAATAGCGCCTTTCACATAACTCCTCAAAGATTATATAAGCGACTCGAAGAGATAAGGTTAAATGATAATGTGCCTGAAGAAATTTCAGGACAGATAAAGATATGCAAAAAATTATGTTTATATAGTTATCTTGTGTATGAGTTTGCCACTGTCGGAGCGCAACTGTCATATTTTGCATTAGAGACTGCTTTAAAAGAACGCCTACGTCGCTTCTATGCCGACGGTTTCGATTTTAAAAACTTAAAAACAAATATCATAAAGAAAGAAAAGCCACATTCTTTAGCTTCATTTGAATCCTTACTTAAAGACGATAAATTGAGATTTATGGGAGTTGAGAATTTTTTTAAAAAGGGCGTGACTATGCATGAGCTAATAAATTGGGCAATAAGTAAGGGGATATTGCGTGAAAGATTTAAAGGCGAAGGTGGAATTATAAGAAGATTGCGAAATTTCTACGCGCACCCAACCGGACAAAAAGTTTTTTTACCTTATGGCGCAATAAATCATCTAAAAATGAATATCGAACTAATCAACTCCCTTTTTATTTAAAGTTAAAGAATTGATATAACCAATGCCGGTATAATTTGTTATATAACTCGAACAAGCTAGAAACAAAAAATAATATATGACTGTTAAAGAAATTAATACAGAACATTTAATAGGTGATGTAATCGGCGGAATAATAGCGGGTTTAATAGGTTTCTTTTCTGCTTGGGGTATGTTGAAGCTCGAAGAATGGCGTAATAAAAGAAAAGAGTCAAAAGAACTACTGGATAAGCTGTATCTAGAATTATCAAAAAACTGGTTCGCTCTAGCTATGGACATAAGAGAAAATACAGTAGGGGTACACAAATTATCAAATGTATGTTGGAATGTTGATATTGTATCAAAAATAGACATAAGGGATACTAATTTAATAGGCGGTTTAGAGTTACTTTATAGAGAGATCAATTCATTTAATAATTTATGCGATATGGGCCGAACAGAAAAATTGTACAACCTTCGAGCCATTTCTGCGATAGATAGATTAAAAGAAGATGATTGCAGGGTACCAAAAGCATTATTAATTAGAATCAAACAATTCAAAGCGCTTGTTTTTGCAGAACTTGTGAAGGTAAAAAAACGAAAAGCAAGCGAATGGGATATTGAAAGAAATGAAGAGAAATTTGACTGGCGAACAGCAAAAAATCCTTATATTTTAGATGCTACAGAAAAAAGGGAATCAAAAAGTGAATGAAGATAAATACAAGTTACCAGAAGGGTGGTTGTGGACAACAGTTTCACAAGTAGCCGAGATAATTACAGGCAATACACCTTCAAAATCAGACAAGTCGAATTATGGCGGTTTTTTGCCTTGGGTTAAGCCTCCTCAGTTAGATTCAGAAAATCCTATTAAAGATACACCAGAAAAACTCTCAAAAAAGGGTGCAAAATTTGCGAGGATTTTACCTAAAGATTCTGTCCTAGTTTCTTGCATAGGTCTGCTTGGTAAAGTAGGACTTGCCGGGTGTGAACTAGCCACAAATCAGCAAATCAATTCACTAATTTTTTCTAATATCGTACTACCTAGATACGGTTATTATTACTGTAGAAGTAAATATTTCAAAGATTGGTTGCAATCTGAAGCTTCGGCAACGACGCTCTCTATTGTAAATAAAGGGCGATTTTCTGAAGTACCTATTCCTTTACCACCCTTCAATGAACAAAAACGAATTGTCCAAAAAATCGAAAATCTATTTGTTCGCCTCACCAAAACCAAACAAGAACTTTCCAAAATCCTATCTCTCCTTAAAAAATTCCGCCAATCAGCTTTAGCCAAAGCCTTTAGTGGCGATTTGACAAAGGAATGGCGTGAACAACAGGAAGACTTAGAACCCGCCTTAAAACTATTAGAGCGCATTCGCGAAGAACGAAAGAAAAAACTTGGCAAAAAATACAAAGAAGCCGAGCCAATAGATATTTCGGATTTACCTGAGTTGCCAGAAGGATGGAAATGGGCACAAATGGGAGAATGTTGTTTGGTGAATCCAAGACATCCTTCAGACATTCTACCTTCAGATGCACAGGTGTCCTTTGTTCCCATGCCTGCTATTGATGCTGAGGTGGGCGCTATAATAAAACTTGAAACAAAGCCGCTAAAAAAAGTAATTAAAGGATTCACCCATTTTATAAATGGCGATGTCCTTTTCGCAAAGATTACCCCCTGTATGGAAAATGGAAAAGCTGCGATAGCTAAAAATTTAGTGAACGGTGTCGGTTGTGGAACAACAGAATTACATGTATTGCGTCCGCTCGGAGCTATATTCTCAGAATATATTTATTACTATATACGTCAACAATCATTTAGGGATAGAGCTGAAGCTAATATGACAGGAACGGCAGGACAATTAAGAGTACCCGTAGATTTTATAAAAAATGAAATACTACCTCTTTCATCCCTTCAGGAACAGAAAGAAATAGTAAATAAAATCCAAGATTTTTTTGCCCAAGCTGACACCATCGAAAAATCCGTCAAAATCGCCCAAACCCATTGCGAAAAACTAGCCAAATCAATCTTAGCCAAGGCCTTCAGAGGCGAATTAGTTGAGCAAGACCCAAATGATGAGCCAGCTGAGAGATTATTGAAGGAGTTAAGTGCGAAGCGAAGAGGTTGAAAGAACGATAAGTCCCTTCTTTTTGTAAGAATAATAAAGGAAAACATTAAGTTATGGGTGAAATATCACTTAAGCAGATTTTAATTAAGTCGATCTCAGATAAACTAAAATCAATGGAACCAGGCGCGTTTCAAAATTTTTGTCTTGATTTTCTTCCTCTTTTGAAATCATCATGTGAAGGATTAGAGCATTTTGGAGGAACGAGAGATGGAAAACCACGCAAAGGAACCCCTGATTTAAAAAAGACATTAAGTAATGGAAAGCAAATTGCCGTTCAGTGTAGTATACAAAGTAATTATTGGGCTATGCTGAAAGATAAAAATGAATTTTCTAAATGGAAACCTTGTGAAGATATAGATAAATGTCTAGAGAAGTTGAGTAATATTCAAGAAATTGTTTTATGTTCCAGCCAAGATATACCTACCAACCTCCCAAATGTTAAAACAGAAATTTTATCTTATGCTAAAAACAAGACAGATGCAGAAATAACGATATTAAGCGGTGCTGAGATTTGTAATTTTTTAATAAAAAATGTAGAGGACCCAAGGTTTAATTATCTTTTTAAAATTCATTTACCTGAAATTTATAAACTTGTGGGGTTACTGAAAGAGAAGGAGAGTTTAAAATTAGCTGTTGAAATTTTTAAAGAAAAACCGGTTCAATTAGAAGTTGCACTGAATATTGCACGAGAAGCAGTGAAAAGCATTGTAGATATCGAAAATGCAAAGGCCTACGCATTAAAAAAAGTAGATGAGCTTAAATCAAGGTTTGAAAGAGTTTCTCTTCCGCCAACGGGTAAAATTGTAAGAAAAATTCCAGAAGATTTTCTGCTCGTAAACCCCATAGGAAATATTTTTAGTTTGTTAGGCGTTCCAAAAATTGGTAAGACTTCTTTAACTGCTCAGTATGCTGCTGATTGGAATTCGAAAGAGATTATAGTCCATTGGTTTGATTGCCCCTTAGAAGAATCTGAGCAAGAGTCATTGGTAGAGGATGTGTTAAGAAATATATGGAGTTGCTTTATATCTCCAGATAAAGCTACAGAATTAGCTGCTGGTATCATTCAAAGTCATTCTATAGTCTTAGATAAATTAAAATATAATCTTGAGCATTCAACCATTTTTGTTTTAGATAATTCAGAGTTTCTCTCAGAAAAAATTTTTAAAATCCTCTGTGAAGTTTTAGTTGAACTTAAGAGGAATCGGCTACTTTCTCAAATTGGTTTCTTGTTCATAAGTAAAAAAGGATTGAAGTATTTATGTCCAGCAATAACCAATGAATTTTCTGCCCCCTTATGGACTCAGGAAGAACTAAGAGAGTTCTTAATTTATCAATTGCCAGATCTTCATCATTATAGAGAGGATAAGTATTTGGAAAATCTTGGGTGGATGAGTGGTGGGCATCCCCTTGTTGCATTAGCCTTGGCGAGAAAATTTCTTTCCCCAGAACAATTGATTCTTTCTAGATTTAAAGGACCATCCCTTGAAGATGAAGATTTGACCGAGGAAGTAAAAACGCTGCTTTTCGAAGATATCCTAAAAGAAGATGATGATTCTTTGAAGTTTGTCCTTAGACTATCTGCTCTCGTACACAGAGCTAATAATAAAATTATCAATGCTATTACAAGAGTTAATCCGCCAATAGCAAAACCATTTAGTTTACTTCTAAGTAGGCTATATGGAACTGTGATTGAAGGAGATGAGAAGCAGGGATATAGCATTTCTTTTATTTATAAAGAGGTTGCTAAAAAATATCTGGATCAACAATTACAACAAGAGATTTATGATGCTGTGAGTTTGGAATTATTGAAGCCCGTTGATAATGTGTTGAATGCCATCGAGGTTACGGATGGTATATTCTACGCAATTTTAGCTCATAATTTCGAACGAGCTTTTTATTGGACAGTTATGTTATTGCAGGCAGCAATCAACAAAAGACTTACCACAATACAAATAAAAACCATTGTTGACCGCATAGAACTAGTTACTTTCATAAATGCCCCAAAAGATGTAGAAGTGTTACCACTATATTATTTAATGTTGCTTTCAATGGCTATGGCCTATGCTCATATCGAAGATTATGAAAAAGCGTGCAAGGTATTGCAAAACATAAAAGCTCCTCCTAAAGAAGTTAAAGATGAAAAACTGAAGATCATTCTATCAGTTACTAATGAAGCAGCCAAAATATATAGGATGTTTCTAGTTGCTAAATCGAATCCTTCAGAGTCCGCGAAAATTCTATCTGAGATAGATTTTGAGGAAATCAAAAAGCATCTACCACTTGGAATTACGCAAATTAGTGATTTTTCCGATGTACTACTCTCAGTGTTATCTATTAAGCAAATACCCTCAGGTCTATTAGGAAAAATCATTGATTATACAAATTTGAATGATAAGAATGCAGTAGCTGATTTAATGAGAATTGCTTTGAGATTAGGAGTAAAAGCCGATAGTGAGGGAGTGAATCCTGATGAAGCAATTCCCCTTTTTACATCTAGTAGTGCTATTTCAGAAATTTTGCAATTAATTTTTAAGACACAGTATGCGTTACAAAAGGATGATTCTGGGGCAGCTATTAATTTTATTGACCAAACAATTACTTTATGTCAGAAACAACGGTTATGGAGTGATCCTGTTGAAAATGTAATTTCGCAGCTTAGGGGAGATACTTATTACAAATTAGGAAGGCCTGAAGCTAAGAATTTCTATTTGAGATGTATAGAATGTCTTAGTGATCAGACAGACAACTTTGATTATGCATGGGCCAATTACCGTTCAGGTTTGTTGTCAGAGGACCCCAAAGAAGCTGAAGGGTATTTTAAAAAATCTAGCAGAACGTTTGAATCACTTGGGCATGATGATTTATTAGCTAGAAGCGAAGGAGAGCGCGGCATAACATTGGTTCAGCTGGATAGGCCTCTAGAATTTGTGAGAATCGTTGAATGGATGTGCAGGAGATATTTCTTACGCAATAAGACAAAATTTGCTCCATCTGTTACTATGGCAATGGCTCAACTCACCAGACTTACATGTAGTTTAAGAGGAGAATCAGTTTCTGGAGAGGGCGACAAAATATATCCTGAGTTCGAAAGAGGTGTTTATGCTAGAGTCTTAGACATTGCTAAACCTCAGGCAGGAGGGACAGTAGCTTTTTATTCTTTGGCTCGATCTTATAACTTACTAGGCAATAGAAGTAGGAAAGCAAAATGTTTACGTACTGCCTTGCTCTTCACAACTCATACTCAGTTAGAAAGCAACTCTGTACCCTTAGTGATACATGAGCTTTTAGATGAAATAATTCCTTCTGGTAATAAAGAAGAGATAAAGACATTAATTGTTCAAGGTATTTTAGTGGATATGGATCAGCTTATCTTATCACACATCCCCGATCCAAGAAATTTTATGTCCCACTGTATCTTTACACCGCTAGATAATGTAATTGTAAAGATGGATGATAGCCAAAAACTAAAATTTATTGAGATTCTTGATGGAGTTCAAAAAGCAGTCATTGATTCTGACTGTAAAAATTTAGAATGGTGGCTAGCTTCAATAAATCTTAGAAAAGCCAGGCTAGGTGAAGTATTCTATAAGAATAGAGATGAAAAATATCATTTGTGGAAGGAAGCTTATGACTACGGTATTAAAAGCAATAATGAAGAAGTAATTATTCAATCTGGACATTATCTAGGATTCTTCTATTGTGAACGCTATTTGATAAAAGAATTGGCGGGTATACAATTCAAGCTAATTAAAACAATACCTATACAAAAGGAAGGATTTGAACGATTGGAAAAAATTGCTCAAGATATGTTTAAATTATGGAGAAAATTAGATTTTAGTAGATTATCAGAACATGATTTGAAAGCCAAACATTCACTAATGGATGGGGCAAAAATTCTTAATGGTTCTGGAATGTCAGTGGAAGAAGCAGCTCCTCTTATGATATTGCTCCTCTTTGGTATTTATCAAGTTAAGGGAGAAGCGACTGATTGGGCTGTAAAAAGAATAAAAGAACTTGGTATTGAATGGAAGATTCCAAGGGATATAAAAGACAAGATAGTCGATTTCTTGACATGACATAATTTTTTAATATGTTCTAGTATATGAAAAATATAATAAGAAGTAATTAAGGTATTACTTAGATAATGGACCCAAAAACAATTCTAAATAAACTATTTCTGAAAGCAAAATCAAAAGATGAGTTTGAGTATATTTGTGCTTTATTGAGAATAAGAGGCATGGAGTCAGCTGGATGGGATCCATTTGAAGAAACTCAGCATTTGTTTAATGATATAGTTTTGCTATCGCAAGCTCCTTTAAAAGGCGATACGCAAGTGCGTCTACTTCTCTTTATCTACTGCCATATTACAGAAGTTGATGCAATCTACTGTGTTCTTGAGAATATGCTTAGGACCATTGAAGGGGAACGTTGCAGTATCGCCCCTTTTAGGCATTTATACGGTAGAAGAAAAAATATACTAGATTCAAGACCGCCTTCTGCTAAGCAGGTAGTTCAAGCTCTTCAGCAACACACACAAAAATTAAATGAACAAGAATTATCAGATTTATTAACATGGATGTTTAACGATCAAGTGCGAAATGCCTTCTTTCATTCAGACTATACAATTTTTAAAGACGAATTTCGCTCACGCGAAGCTAATTTCCGAACGAATAATGTAATTACAAAATCAATGAAAATAAATGATCTTATCGAACTGATAAATAGAGGGTTAAATTTCTTTCAAGGATTTATGTCAACGTATTATGAGCATAGGCTAAGCTATAAAGAACCAAAGATTATTTATGGTAGAATAGGTGCTAATGGCGGGTCTGAACCTGTGGAATTATTAGTAAGTAGTAACGGTGGCGGAGTTTTTGGGTTTAAATCTATTAATGGGAAATAGTATAATTATTTCGTATAAAGATATTCATTTCTATAAAAAATTCATAAGCTCACACGGTACATTTTGTAAATCGATAATATTTTATGCAGATGCAAAATATCTTTATGATAACAAAAATGTTTTTGCTTCAGTTATAGAACTTTATTATTCGTTATTTCATTTAGGCATAACCGTATATTTATTACATCATGAAGGAACCGATGAGGCTAAATATTTAACAAAAATGATTAAAAAATTCGGTCTTCTAAGCGAGGATGATATATCTAGGGTCCTTAGTCATGGTAAAGTCATTAAATTTTTGATTCAAAAAAAAGATTTTAAAAAAATGGCAGGGCTCCTTAAGGAGTTAAAGGAAATGAGAGAATTAGTTAACTACGGTCCGAGAACGAAATTTTTGAAAAATAAAATATTATGGAATTATTGTGAAGTCAAAGAAAAAGCAGAGAAATTAAAAGACTATTTCTTTAAAGTTAATGAGTGTTATCGTATTTTTAAGAAATACGTGTTTATAAAGAGAAACAAAAGGCCAGAAGATAAAATCTTGCCATTATGGTTGCCACTATTTAAAGAACGTAAGAAGGCTTATTTTGATGATTATATAGGTGACATCTTGGATAAAAAAGTCCTTTTTTATATTAATGAACTACTTTTTAGTTTATCCATTATTCAAAATGAACCCATGTAGTATATGATGGCGGGTTTCTATTTTTATAGTAGGGGCAGGAGCAATATATGGGTCTATCAAAGGAAAATCCCTTATTACAAGATAGGCCGGCTGGTGAAGTTTGACTTGGAGGAAATTGAGAAGTGGCTGAAGGAAAAAAGGGTAGAAGGCTTTAGGATCTAAAATCGGAGGAGAGGTCATGAAAACAAAGATAGCCGTGATAGTAACCGGTGCGGTATCTCTGGGAAGTTATGAGGCAGGCGTTCTCTATGAATTGTTTTATGCTTTACAGAAGTTAGGAAAAGAT
>Ga0111183_1002_pt1 | contig 55929 bp, 37 predicted proteins | sample DeeMarSWOR324_28_FD_80238 | JGI IMG/M metagenome (GOLD analysis project Ga0111183, IMG submission 80238) | Omnitrophica WOR_2 bacterium SM23_29 | reverse complement strand
CCCTTACCCGAGAGGATATCACCTATATTGACAATGGTGAGGATAAGAATCCGTTTATCTCTGGCTATCATGAGGAATACACGGATATGTATCTGGATACCATCATCACTGATATTAAGCTTAACTATGAGTCAAAGAATGGTAGGAATGTCTTGGTAAGCTCAGATTCAAGCTCCCAGATAGAGGATATCTTAGCTACCATCAGGAATCAGAATGCCTATGTTAATTATACCTACAATAAAGATGGCAACCTAATAGATGCAGTGGGAACAAGCACCACTGAGGGAAATGACTTATTTGAGAATCCCTTCTCCTCAACCAGAGATGATACCTATCAGATAATTAATGGCTTACCCAAGCTAATGCATTCCTATGAGATAACCACCTCCCTGGATCTGTTTGGCTCAGAGGTAACCACCCAGAGTGAAACTGCCTATGTGTATGACCACCTAGGCCTTCATCTTACTGAGGCTGAGGGAGCAAACCTAACCCTACAGGAGGATGTGTTTGGTACAAAGATTATTATCTATGAGCAGAATACCTATGAGATTATTAATGGAGAGCCAAAATTAACAGGAGTTATTACTGAAGCCTATGAATTTGACCCCTATGCTGATGTCTTAACCGATTACCTGACTGCAGGGGACTTGGAGTATATCTATAATGAGATCCAACTGCTTAATGAGGCTTATGAGCTGCCCTCATCAGAGAGCATCATCCTTGCCTACAGGGCAATCTTGGGTCGTGACCCTACCTTAGAAGAGCTGGGATACTACCTGAATCAATTACAAGAGGAGAATAAGGATTTACCAGAGATATACCAAGAGTTGATTGAATCTGAGGAATACCAACAGAACGCAAACCTTATTGATTCTATTGTTAATGGCGTAAGTGAGTGGCTTTCTGAATTCATCCGTGGCCCACCTGATGAGCAAGCCTCACTTCTTCAGCAACTTGGTCTTAATATTGAAGAGATAGTCTCCCTCACCACAGAAGCCATAGAAGGCATAATCAACTGGCTGGCAAATCAAACCAGGCAGTTTGCCTCCTGCGCCTTTAATGGTTTAAGAACCCTTCTTTCCAGATTAGGCATTGTAGATACTGATTATGAGGATATTGCCACCTCAGCAATCCTAATCGATATCCTTACCGGAACAATCAATGAGGAAACTGAAGGTCAGTTATCCATCTCTATGTACTCCCTAATCAACACAGCCGAGCTTTATGATTTAACCCTCTATGCAGGTACAGTTGAGTTTGAGTACCTCCAGGACCTGAATCAGCCAGTAATTGCCCATTTAGGAGAAAACCACTGGGTAGTCTTAAACCCCATTGATGAAGCCCAATCAACCGTATCAGTAACTGAAGCTAATGGAGAAAACTATACCTTAGATACAGAAGACTTCTTAGGGCTCTGGGATGGCAATATCATTACCCACCTCCAGCTTCCTGATGAGATGCTCTTATCTACTGAAGAGATGAAGCTGATAACCGGTAATGGAAGGCATGTTTATGTTGGAAATGCTGAGCAGGGCTTTGAAGCCTATGTTGGTTGGTCTGGGCTTCCTCCTCTTCCTGAAGATATACATAGGGTATTTGAAGACATGGAGATTCATGTAGTAGAGTGGACAGGTCCAGATCCCTATATCTGGTACCATACCTGGGGTGGTGGAGCAGAGAGTAAGACTGAATACGACAGCGTACACCGAGGAGGAAGCGGCTATGTTGAGATTTGGAGTAAAAGTAGCGAGGGAAATATAACCTGTATCCATGCAAAGAATATTAAAGAGCCGGGTGTGGAATGGGCTGATTACTGGGCAAAATCCAAAAAAGAAGGTGATGCGCATTACAGCTACACCAAGGCAAGGGTAGAAAGAGTGGGAAATACCTACAATATAGATGGCTTAAAATATGGTGCTCAAGGCCGTTATCATGCCATGATTATCTCACTAAATAGGACTATTGGGTCCGAGGGTGGTTCCTCAAACTCAAAACAAGGGTATGTGGTCTCTATTGATCTGGATCCTGATAATTATAATATGAATATGCAAAAGCCAACTGTGCACCCTTATAATGGAGTAAAAATAGGTAATATCACTGTAAGTGCTCAATTTGACCCTCTTAAGCTGGGATTCTGTCTTAGAGTAACCTATACAATAAGAGCAGATCGTAATTTTACTGCGATAGATGGTGAAGTTATTTTAAGGTCTGGCGATTTAATAGGAACTGTTGATGTTCACTGGTCAACGCTTATTGAGGGCGACACCCTGCAAATAAGACTCGAGCAAGATGCCAGGTCTTATTCTCGGAACATTGGTTCTGTAAATTATCATTATAGGGACTATAGTCAGGAGTATAATTCTCCATGGGATGCTCCTATCCGGACCGGTCAAAGACCTATCACAGTTGATATTACTATTTCGTATCCAGGCGGCGCCGGAGGAGATGGAGAAATTATAGCAATAGCAACCGTTAGTGTTCCAACAACACAGACTTATAGAAAAATTAGACATACGTATCAGGTATGGATTCCCTCTCAATGGCATACGGAATGGTATTTCTTTGATGGCTATGAGCCCGAAGGTTGGCTATCTTATCATTGGTTCGATGACGATTATGAGGATTTTGCTGGTATTTATTCTTTTGGAAGTAGCATATGGATAGGTGCAATGATTAATGGAGAGTGGGTCACTGATGAACCCTGGAATAACTGGGTTGGGCAGATTGATGATGCTTATGGTTCGTACTGGTATGATTGGCTTGAAAGAGGCCACTGGGAAACACGCGTTTACTATACTTATAAATGGAACGCACCAACAAATTATCAAACCCGCACCTTAGCCAGATTTAAATCCATTGTGGATAATTCCCCTTCGGGAACTTTTACCTTAAATGTACAGGATATAATTAATGCCTTGGGTATTGAAGATGCGGCTCTTCTTGCAACAATTCCCAACACTGTCTCTGGTACCCAAACTGCAAAATTAATATCAACTGCGCAATCAAATGTCTTTGATATCGAAATAAAGAGAAACTTTAGTGGCTTCTCTCTTACCCAGACCCTATCTAAATTAAAACGGCATGAAGACTATTATCTCCCAAAAGATATAGATTCTCACTACAATGGACTTACTGGTGGATTGGATTATGATGCAAACATTGATAACGGCGGAGAGATTTCAGCTGACATACCAGGAGCACCCTCAGCCGGGGGCGCAGTCGGCAGCTCCCCTCAAGGCGTATTTACCCCTGAGGATGAGAGGGTTATCCCTGGTGAATCTCCAGAGCTGATAGAGGTAATTATTAATAGTATAGAAAATAGATTACATGAGTTAGGAGATTTCTCTATTGAGGTAATAAATGGTATTGTTGATTGGTTAAAAGCCTTAGGTGATAATATCATAAATTGCGCTACCAAGGCTTTATCTGGGTTATTTAACTTACTTAATATAGATTCCTCAAAAGAGGATATAGCTAGCACAACCATCCTGTTTGACATCCTGTTTAATAGAATCCCCCTGGAGGGAGAGTTCTTATATACTTCAGCTCAGGCATTGGTTGAGGTAGCCCAAGCATATGACTTAGCTCTTTATCAATACATAATCACCATGAGTGAATTAGCCAAGATTAACTGGCCATTCATTGCCCATGTGGGTGGGGATCACTTTGTCTTGGTTACTGAGATTAGGGATGGGGTTGTTTACCTGGTTGAGTCAAATGAGCAGGAATACCAGGTACCCTTAGAGGAGTTCCTCAGTCAGTGGCAGGGATTTATCCTAAGCCCAGTAAAGATTGATGCCTTACTACTCCTGGATGCTACTGAGGGTATGCCTGGTTTAGCAGTTATTCCTGTTAATACAAACCTACCCCTTAATTTACCAGGGGTAAGCTCTTCAGGAGGGACAAATCTTAATAGCTTAGCAATCATATCTGGCAATCTAATGCTTATACAGCCAGAATATCCAGCTTATATTATAGGAGCAGATCCAGTTAATCCTGTATTTAGAACAACCTTAGGTGCCAGGGGACCTCCGGGTGAGGAAAACTCCCTGCTTTTAAGCCTGCAAGATCCCTCCCTTCTTGAACTCCTTGCCTTACTTGGTCTGGAAGACATTGCTCCTGCCAGTTATACCAGTCACACTACCAGCTTTAAAACCTATGAATATGATGAGCATGGTCTTTTAATCAATGTATATTCAGAGAGCACCAAGACCGGCTATGATATCTTTGGCAATTACTATACCATAGAGACCAAGGAGAACTACCAGGTTGTAAGCGGAAAGCCCCTGTTAGAGATGGTTGAAAGAACCACCCAGGGTGGGGATATCTTTGGTAATACCTATATTAGTATAGAGAGATTAGGATATACCTATGGTGATTATACCAACCCTGATACAGGAAGAAGCTCATCTTTAGCCTTAATCAAGGTAGAGCAGCTTGAGGTATCCTTAGGCAATATAACTGCTGCTGCAGAGCTTACTCAAGGCCAGGAGCTGTTTGGCACAACCTTTACTGCCAAAAGAGAGACCACCTATGAGGCCTTTGCTGGACAGGCATTAGTAAAATTATCAGTTACCACCAGAGAAGAAGAGGACATCTTTGGCAGCCATACCATCACTGTAACCACTCGCTCGGTTAACTACAGCTGGCAGGAGATAGATAATGAAAGCTATTATGTAATGACTACCGCCCTAATTACCAAAGAGGTCTCTGGCAGGGATGTATTTGGTAACAGCTGGCTTACTGTTCAGGCCTCAGAGGAAATGGAAACCTATGGATTAACCCACATAGGCAATAACCAGATCTGGGCATTAACTGAATATGAAGAAATCTTCTCTCTGATTACCCAGAGAACAGACCTCTATGGCAATACCAGTTTAACTACCACTGAGACTGAGTATAGGGTATTTAGAGGAAAGCCCTCAGTTGTAGAATCTCTTACTACTGAATCAGGAACCAGCATCTTTGGCAATACCACTACCTCTATAACTCAGCGCATCAACCACTATGACTGGCAGACCCTGAATGGTCAGGAGTATTATGTAACTAGCTTGGCTAGCATCACTACTGAGACCTCAGGCTTTGACATATTTGGCAATACCTACTCAACTACCCAATCAGCAGAAGAGACAGAATACTATAACCTGACTGAAAAGGATGGAAGGCAATACTGGGTATTAACTGCCTATATTCAGACTGTGCCCTTGATTACCCAGGAGGCAGATATCTTTGGCAATACCTCAATAAATACCACTGAGAGTAAATATCAGGTCTTCTATGGTAAGACCATGCTGGTTGAGTCAATCTCAAACAGAGAGGGCTGGGATTTATTTGGTAGCTATACCATGAGTACTACTCTAACTGAGAATACCTATGAGGAGATAAAGATAGATAACCAGACCTACTTTAATATCAGCTTGCGCACAATTACCACCAGCTCTTCTGGATACGATATCCTGGGTAATGTCTGGGAAACCCACAGCCCAGGGATAACCCAGGGAATCTATGGCATAACCCAGGATAATGCCTGGGGCCTGGTTGAATATGAAGATACCCAGAGCCAGGTAAGTATAGGTTTGGATCTGTTTGGTATGTCTCATACCACCACGGTTGAGAATGAATATGAGATCCTGTTTGGTGAGCCCATGGTAGCAAAAACCACCTCTATCAAAGAAGGTATAGATCTCTTTGGCAGCTTCTCTAGCTCAGTTAATGTAACTGAGAATGTCTATTCAGAGATACAGATTGATGATAAGGTATACTACAATGTAGTCAGTAAGCACATCCAGGTATACTCCTCAGGCTGGGATATCTTTGGTAATGAGTGGGATACCCAACAGCCAGAGCAATATAACCTTATCTATAGCCTATCTGATGCTCAAGGAGAAACACCCAATGTTTGGATGGTAACTGATATAACTGATATTATCCCCATGGTTATTCAGGGAGAAGACCTATTTGGTATGAGCTATACTGAGACCATCCAGAATGAATATGAGATTAGATTTGGCAAGCCTCTGGTTATTCAATCAGAAGTGACCCATCAAGGCTGGGATATCTTTGGCTCTCAAACCACCACCACTACCATTACCACCTATGAGCATGATTTCATAGATGATGCTAGCCAATACTATCCTGGAGCCCAAGGCTTGAGCTTCTATGTTACCTTGAGTGCAGGAGTCAATCGCTACTCCTGTGGCTCTGATATCTTTGGTAATCTCTGGCTAAGCACTCAGCCTGAGGGATACAGCCTTGTCTATGCCTGGTCTGATGACCAGGAGCAAGGAACTGGAAGATATGGCTGGATGGCTACTGAGATAAACCAGGTAGCTGACATGGAGATTGAGGGAGAAGACCTTTTTGGTATAACCTATACTGAGAGTATTAGCAATACCTATCAGATTAAATTTGGCAAGCCCATAGTTAATGAGTCCACAGTGATACATCAAGGCTGGGACATCTTTGGCTCTCAAACCACCACTACTACCACCACTACCTATACCCATAACCTTGTTCACTGTGGACTCGTTATTGATGAAGCCCAAGGCCTAAGCTTCTATGTTACCTTGAGTGCACAGGTCAGTCGCTCCTCCTCTGGTTATGATATCTTTGGTAATCTCTGGCTAAGTACTCAGCCTGAGGGATACAGCCTGCTCTATGGCTGGTCTGATGACCAGGAGCAAGGAACTGGAAGATATGGCTGGATGGCTACTGAGATAAACCAGGTTACTGACATGGAGATTGAGGGTATTGATTTGTTTGGCATAACCTATACTGAGACCATCCAGAATGAATATGAGATTAGATTTGGCAAGCCACTGGTTATTCAATCAGAAGTGACCCATCAAGGCTGGGATATCTTTGGCTCTCAAACCACCACCACTACTATTACTACCTATGAGCATGATTTCATAGATGATGCTAGCCAATACTATCCTGAAGCACAAGACTTAAGCTTCTATGTCACCTTAAATACAGAGGTCAGCCGCTCCTCATCTGGTTATGATATCTTTGGTAATGAATGGTATACACTACAGCCTGAGAGCTACACCATAGTTTATGGCTGGTCTGATGACCAGGAGCAAGGAACTGGAAGATATGGCTGGATGGCTGTGAGTATATAAAAAAGTTTCTTCCTGCCTCTCTTTAAAAAACCCTTTACATTTTGTTAGTTAGACTTATAATGTTAATACAATTGTGAAAAAAATTTAAACCTAAAAAGGAGGTAAATGATGAATTTTACGCGATACATTCTGAAGAAAACAAGCTTAATACGTACCTTGATTGCTTTATCTTTGATGGTTAGCATCTGCTACGGACAGACTTTTATGGAATATTATGATCAGGGTGAAGAGCATGCTGTCCAAGGGAAATTTAAAGAAGCAAAGGAAGAGTTTGAAAAGGTCTTAAAAGCTAATCCAGTCTATACCCCTGCAAAATTAAGCCTGCAGATAATCGAAGATGCAATTGGCCAGAAGATAACAAAAGAGACTGCCATTCATATATTTCAAGGTAGGGATTATGCCAAAAAGCAGATGTGGGATGAAGCAGTCGCCGAATTTAACAAGGCCATTACTAAAGATCCCAATTATGCTAATCTTTATCTAAATCGTGGGGGCGTATATGCCCACAGAAACCAATTTGACCAGGCTATCTCTGATTTTAACAAGGCAATAGAGATAGATCCGGAATATGCTGAAGTTTATTACAACCGCGGGATTATTTATAACAGCGAAGGTCTATATAAGGAATCTATCTCTGATTATACCAAGGCAATAGAGATAGATCCGGGATATGCTGCAGCCTACAATAATCGTGGGGCTGTTTATGATAGCAGGGGTTTGTATGAGCAGGCTATCGCTGATTATGCCAAGGCAATAGAGATAAATCCGGGATACGCTGAAGCTTATAATAATCGCGGATTTGCTTATGACAGCAAAGGTCTATATGAGCAGGCTATTTCTGATTATACCAAGGCAATAGAGATAAATCCGGGATACGCTCAAGCCTACTATAATCGTGGGGCTATTTATAATAGCAAAGATCAATACGACCTAGCCATCTCTGATTTTAATAAGGTAATAGAGATCGAGCCGCGGTATGTTGAGGCATACTTTAATAAGGCTGTTATTTGCGAGAGGGCGGGTCGCATAGAGGAGGCTATTGAAGCCTATAAATGGTTCATACAAAACGCTCCGCCTGAATATGCATCTTCTATTGAGCGAGCCAAAGGAAGATTAACTGAACTTGAAAAATAATTTTACTTGCTTGCGCTTTTTATAGCAGTCTCCCTTGTGATAATTCCTTGACTATTGCCCGTTATAATGATATACTTTATCTGAACATCTATTAAGATTATCAACTAGAGGGATAGGGACTAGCTATAAGATATAATTAGGGGGTAACCAAGCATCATTTTTGATGCAACGGTTACTCCCTTTTTTATTTGCTTTATATTATAAAAGATGAATATACCTAAACTCTCTGTAACCAGGCCAGTCACCACAATAATGGTCTTTACCGCAATCCTGCTGTTGGGGTTTATCTCCTGGAATAGACTTCCCCAAGAGCTATTTCCTTCCATTTCCTATCCCCAGATAACAGTAGTTACCTCCTATGAGAATGCTGCCCCAGAAGAGATTGAAAGCCTAATTACCAAGATTATCGAGGAGGCAACTGGAACAGTCAATAATGTTAAAAGGATTAGCTCTATCTCCAAAGAGGGCTTATCCCTGGTTATGGTTGAATTCAACTGGGGCACAAATATGGATTTTGCTGCCTTAAATGTGCGTGAGAAGATTGACTTGATTAAAGAGAGGCTGCCCCGTGAGGCAGATGAGCCAATTGTAATGAAATATAATCCCTTTGACCTTCCCATTATGAACCTGGCTGTAACCGGGCCAATGCCATCTTTGGAATTACGGGAGATCTGTCGAAAATATATCAAGGATACTATTGAAAAGGTCGAAGGAGTAGCTTCAGCAACAATTAGCGGAGGCGATGAACGGGAGATTGTTGTGGAAATCGACCAACCCAGGTTACGGGCATCGCAGATTTCCATTATCTCCATTGTGGATAATCTAAAAGCAGCTAATCTTAATTATCCGGCCGGAACAATTAAAGAAAGCTTCTATGAATATCTAATTCGCACAATGGGTGAATATCAAGAAATCAGTGAAATCCAAGAAACACCCACTGCACTTGACCTACCTGAGGAGGAGGCAGAGACGGTTAAGGAAAAGGAGGAGATGGAAAAAAAGGGTAGGCGGTTAGTGTTTCTTAAGGATATTGCTAAGGTAAAAGATACAATAAAGGAGAGAACAAGTATCTCTCGCTATAACGCAGAGGACAGTATCTCCCTGGTGGTGAGAAAGCAGTCCGGTACAAATACCCTGAATGTGGTTAAGAGGGTAAGAAAAGAAATTCAAAAATTGCTCTCTGAGAAATTACCCAAAGGTATTAATATCGAGGTAACATATGACCAATCTCAATTTATCCAAGAAGCAATTACTAATGTGCGCAATGCAGCAATCCAAGGAGGAATATTGGCCTTCTTTGTCCTTTTGTTTTTCCTGCGGGAGTTACGTTCCTCAGTAGTAATCACTGCCTCAATCCCTATCTCAATAATGGCTACCTTCTGCTTGATGTACTTTGGAAAGATAAACCTTAATATGATGTCTTTGGGTGGCTTGGCTCTGGGTGTAGGTATGTTTGTTGATAATGCTATTGTAGTAATTGAAAACATATTCCGACATCGCCAGATGAAAAAGGGATTAACCCAGACCTGTATCGATGGTGCAGGGGAAATGAGCGGGCCAATTGTTGGTTCAACCCTAACTACCGTAGCAGTATTCCTGCCCTTTGCCTTTGTGATTGGGATTGCCGGTCAGATCTTTAAACAACTCTCAATGACCATAACCTTTTCACTATTAACCTCCATACTCATTGCTGTCTCCTTAGTCCCGGTATTGGTCTCCTTAGGTCATCGTCGAGCGCTATCTTTAACAAAAGCTAACCCCGGAAATGAATCTAACGCCAGAGAAATCTTGACACAGAAAAAACAAGATCCTAGCGCAATACTGAATCAGCGATATACTGGATTTCTCTCAAGCCTACTTTCATATAAAGGAATAATTATTTTACTGGTTTCAATAGTCTTCTTATTCAGTTTTTTTGGGATTTTACTCCAACAGGAGCGCCAGTTTCTGCCCAATGTTGACCAGCGGCAATTTATTATAAAAGTAGACCTGCCACCTGGTAATCGCTTAGAGGTTACTGATGGTGTGGTAAGAAAAATTGAGGGGCTGCTTCTTGGTCTTGCTGAAACCAAAGGAATAACAGTAAATATTGGCTCGAGTGAGGAAAAAGCCTCGGCAGAAGAAACCGCCCTTCAGACCTTGAGTTCACATCAGGCTCAGATTATGGTGAATCTAAAAAAGAAATCTGCCAAAGAGGGAATCCGTCGCTCAACCGAAGAAGTCATCCAGTATCTTAAGTCCAATCTTCCAAAAAGAGAGCTTGAGGGTGCTCAGATTGAATATATCTCCCAGGAGTCATCCTTAAGTACAGCTTTAGAGGAGGGTGCACCAATTGTGGTAGAAATCAGGGGACCAGGCCTTAATCGATTAACTGATGTATCCACTGCAATCCAGAGGCAGCTTAGTCAAGTATCAGGTTTATATGGAATAAAAAATAGTCAGATCTCACCCAGCCCCGAGACAAAGCTTCACATTGTTAAGGATAAGGCTTCACTTTATGGGCTTTCTGTGCGGGATATCGCCCTTACTGCCCAGGTAGCCCTTAAAGGCTATGTGGCTACAAAGTTTAAGGAAAAGGAGGGCGAGGAAATAGACATTCGTGTTCGCTTAAACCCTGAGGACCGCAGTGATTTCAACTCATTAAGGAGACTATTAATCCATACCCCCTTAAGAATGAATATACCCCTATCTGAGGTCGCTTACCTAACCAAGGGAAGAGGTCCCACTGAGATCAGACGGGTGGATCAACAAAGAACAGTATTAATTACTGCTAATATATTCCAGCGTGCAACGACTAGTGTAATAAAAGATGTTAATGCAGTGTTAGATCCAGTAAAAGAAAGGATGCTCTCTTCAAATAAGGATTATTCTCTCCAGTTGGTTGGAGAGCAACAAAGGATGAGTGAATCCTTCAAGAGCCTAGCCTTTGCCTTAATCCTGGCCTTTACTTTGGTTTATATGATTATGGCTGCTGAATTTGAGTCACTCTGGCAGCCGTTTATTATAATGTTTACTGTTCCCCTTTCTCTTATTGGGGTAAGCCTCATCCTTTTTATTACCCGTACCCCTCTAAGTGTGGTTGCCTATTTAGGTATAATTATGCTGGGTGGCATTGTAGTTAACAATGGGATTGTCTTAATTGATTTTATCAACCGATTAAGAAAACAGGGGCGTGCACCACGTGAGGCAGTGATTCTTGCCAGTAGAACCCGTATGCGACCAATACTAATGACCTCCCTTACCACCATCTTAGGCCTTAGCCCCTTGGCCCTGGGCTTTGGAGAAGGGGCAGAGCTACGCGCGCCTCTTGCCCTGACAGTAATAGGTGGATTAAGCTCAGCAACCTTTTTAACCCTGATAGTGATTCCGGCTTTGTATTTAATTGTAGCAGAGAGGATAAGGCCAAAAGAAGTCGAGCCTGAGGCAATGCTTCCACTTAAGGAAGAGGAGCCTCTACCAGAGGAAATAATACCTACCAAAGAAGAAAAACCAAAGCCCAAACCGATACCAAAGCCAGAAGCACCAATTACGCCTGAAGCAATAAAGCCAAAAGAAGTCAAACCTAAAGCAATGCCTCCACCCAAAGAAGAGAAGCCTCAACTAAAGGAAACAATACCTACTAAGGAAGAGAAGCCAAAGCCCAAACCGATACCAAAGCCAGAAGCACCAATTACGCCTGAAGCAATAAAGCCAAAACCACTAAAAGAGGCAAAACCTGCTCCACCTAAATTGGCTCCTGAGGTTAAGAAGGAGATTCCTACTAAGGAGGAGAAGGCGCCAACTAAAGAAATAAAGCCTGAAGTAAAGAAAGAGATTCCTTCTAAAGAGATGAAGCCGTCGGAAGCGAAGGCACCTCCTGAAGAAGCAAGGCCTAAAGAAAAGATAAAACCCGAAATTAAGAAAAAGGCTCCCCCTAAAAGAGAATTAAACTCGCGCCAAATTGAAATTTTAGAAAAGCTAAAAACTCTTAAGAAAATAACCCGTAAGCAGTACGCAGATATGTTTTCGATTTCCGTTCCTACTGCTGCACGCGATCTTAAGAATCTGCTGAACAAAAAATTACTCAGGGCACGTGGCCCGCTGGGTCCAGGACGCTGGTATGAATTGATTGAGGAAGAAGGCAATGGGTCTACCTAATCTTTCAGTAAGAAGGCCAATAGCAATATCGATGTTCTTTATCGGTGTAATCTTAATTGGTGCGATTGCCTTTCGATTGCTGCCGGTTGAGATGATGCCCAATACCAGCTTTGGAGATATTACCATTAATATTGATGTGCGCGGCGGAATTCCAGCCTCGGAAATTGAGGAACGTATTGCCAAACCAGTAGAAGAAGCAGTAGGAACAGTAACCCATCTTAAAAACATCCTCTCTATCTCCAAAGAGGGGAACCTTACCGTCGTCTTGGAATTTGAACCAGGCACAAATATGGATTTCGCTGCCCTGGAGGTACGAGAAAAATTTAATCGCATCAGAAATAAATTACCTCGCGAAATTGAAAAGCCAGTAATTGCTAAATATGAATATATGGATGTTCCGATAATGATTCTGGCAGTAACCAGCGATATTCGCACGCCAGAAGAATTGCGCAAGATAGTTGATGATAAGATAAAGGATCGTATTCAGAGGATTGAGGGGGTTGCCCGTGCTGAGGTTAGCGGCGGAAGAGAGGGAAAAATCTTCATTGAAATAGACCAACATAAACTTCAGGCTTATTCCCTATCAATAAATAAGGTAGTGGATATCATTAATCTTAATAACGCTAATCTGCTGGCTGGGGAAATAAAAAGGCTAAAGGATAAATACCTGGTTCGCACAATCGGTGAATTCCAATCCCTAAGTGAAATTGAAGATATTGCAATCGCCACAACTAAACAAGGCTCGATAATTCGGGTTAAGGATGTTGCTAAGGTTCTTGACTCCTATTTAGATCCCACTGCCTTTGCCCGGGTAAATACCGAACCAGCAGTATCCATTTACATCCAGAAGGAATCCACTGCCAATACAGTAAAGATATCGCAGCTCATTGATAAAGAGATCGGGGTTCTAAAGGGGATTCTGGATGATGATATAAGGATTACTCCTACCTTTAACCAGGCCGAATACATCCAGAAAGCAGTAAATCGAGTTAAGCTGTCTTTGGGTTATGGAGCAATCCTGGCTGTATTGGTTCTTTTTGCTTTCTTAAGGAATTTTCGCTTGGTTTCTATTATTGCTTTAACTATTCCTATTTCTGTGCTGTTTACATTTAGCTTGATGTTCTTCGGAAAAATTACTTTAAACGTGATGACCCTGTCTGGTCTTGCCTTGGGTATCGGGATGCTCCTGGATAATTCTATAGTCGTCCTGGAAAACATCTTTAAAAAAAGACAGGAGTTAATCAACTCTCCTCAATGGCAGATATTACAACCTCCCAATAACAGACAGATGGAAAAGAACCTTGCCACAACTGGAGCAACTGAGGTACTCCTGGCAATTGTTGCCTCAACCATTACCACCTTGGCTGTTTTTCTGCCATTGGTTTTTATTAATCCTGAGACCAAGATGCTCTATAGTGGGATTGCTCTTACCATTACCTTTTCTCTTCTGGCTTCCTTGTTGGTTTCCTTAGCCCTTGTACCGATGTTGACAGCAAGACTTAGATTAAAAAAGTCTCCTTCTGAAATAAACAGAACAGAAACCCCTTCAACCCCTCCCCAAGAGCCTTTAGAAAAGGGCCCTGGTTTTTATCAAAGGTTTGTCTCTCATTGCCTAACTTTTCGCTATCTGGTTATTGTCCTTGTCTTACTTACCCTTGTTCGCATATTCCAAGAATCGCAGAAACTAGAGAGGGAATTTATTGGTGTGGCTGAGCAAAATAAATTTACCGTATTTATTGAGATGCCCACAGGGGCAAGATTAGAGGTTTCAGATAAAACTGTTTCCAAAGTAGAGCTGCTCGTCTCTAAGCGCCCGGAGGTAAAGACAGTTACTGCTAAGGTTGAACCCTGGTCAAGCAAGGTATATGTAGAATTATTACCTTTAAATAAACGGAGCCTTTCTACGGGAGAGGTGATTGAGGAGTTAAGGCCCTTTACTGATAAGATCGAACCAGCATTTATCTATTACGAGGAAGCAGAGGAAATTGGTACAAAGGAAATTCTTGTGGAACTTTATGGATATGATTATGAAAGATTAAAAAATTTAGCTATACAGGTAGCACAAAGAATGCAGCCGATACCTAAGTTTACTGATGTAAAAATCAGAATGCGTGAGGGCAGACCAGAGATGCGTCTGGCTATTGATAAAAGACAGGCGGCTCTCTTTGGCTTAACAGTTGAATATATCGCCCTTAATCTACATACTCAGATGCGTGGTTTGGTAGCCACACGCTACCGGGGTACAACTGAACCTTTACTACGACTCAAGGAAACAACATTTGTCAAAAGAGGAGACCCTCGTGTATTTTGGGAAGAACAGAGTCTTCCCGAGATAGAATCTAAAGAATTAAAAAAATTAGTCCCTCCTGCCTCTGCTGGAAAGGAAGAGGCCAAGGAGATCGAAACAATTGTCCGCCTGGAAGAGGAATTCCGTCGGACATTCGAGGACCTCCGTCAAATCAGTCTGGCTACTCCTGATGGTGAGCAGATTTATATGTCCCAGATTGCCAAGTTTGATTTTGATATAGGTCCGAGTGAGATCTGGCGAAAAAATAAAGCACGTATGGTGCAGGTTAGCGCTAACACCGGGGGCATAGCTTTAGGAACTGCTGCTGAGCAGGTAAAGGCGGCTATTTCTGATTTAGAATTTCCTAAAGATTATTTTTGGCAATTTGGCGGCAATTATGATAAGATGATACGGAATCAAAAGGAGTTGGGTTTTGCAATTATTGTGGCTTCAATTCTAGTTTATATGATTTTAGCCAGCCTCTTTGAGTCATTTAAGCAACCATTTATTATTTTGTTTTCTGTACCCTTGGCACTAATTGGAGCAATCATTGCCTTACGCATAACTGACAAACCAGTAGGTATAGGTGTTCTAATTGGGGTAATTATGTTGTTAGGGATAGTAGTTAATAACGCAATTATATTGATTGACCGGATTAATTTTTTAAGGCGAAAGAGTAGCGGCCTTTATTCAGGTAAGGGTGGAGTACGCAAGGCAGTAATCACTGCTAGCTGCGATAGGCTAAGACCGATCTTGATGACATCTCTTACAACCATATTAGGGCTACTACCCATGGCTCTGGATAAAAGCGAATCCTCAAACCTTTGGTCACCCCTGGCGATTACGGTAATTGGCGGATTGGGCGTATCAACAGCTCTGACACTATTTATTATTCCCGGGGTCTATCTTGTATTTGAGGACTTAGGTATAAGGAAAAAATAGGAGGCTCTATGAAATTCAAGCCACAAATCATAATCGTCCTTGTTCTTTTATTGTGGATAATATTTATTGGCTGGGGGGTGGTCAAAACTACTCTTCAGTTATCCAAACAAGAAGCCCTTCTTGAAGAGCCTCCTTTGCAAAAGACAGAGATCCCAGGGCAGATGATTGAGAAAATAGCCGAGGAGCCAGAAGTTGCTCCTATACTGGTAAGAGCGTTTAAGGTCAAGCGCACAGATTTCACTGACATTCTACCAGCAATGGGAACAGTCAAAGGTGAAACAGAAATCGAAATTAAATTTGAGGTAGATGGGGTTATTCAATCTATCAATTTTCGTGAGGGAGAAAAAGTAAAAAAGGCTGACCTCGTTGCCAGTCTGGACCCAAAGGACGCCCAGCTTAAATTGGAATATGTAGGAAATAAGCTTGCCTCTGCCCAGGCCTCTTATCAATCCAGCCTGAAGAAGCTGGAGGTTCATCAGAAACTTTATGACGCCGGGGCAATCATCAAATCAAAGTTGGAAGAAGTGGAATTGGAATGTGAAAGTGCTAAATTCGAACTAGAAACAGTTAAAACCGAAGAAGAATTAGCAAAGAGTGAACTAGAAAAAACCAATTTATATGCGCCGATCGATGGTGTGATGGGGCCGCGCGATGCAGAAGAAGGCGAATTTGTAACCCCTCAAGATAAAATTGGCTCGCTCTTAGAAATAGCCAATGTGCTGGTTGAAGTAGGAATTGTAGAAAGGGATATAAATAAGATAAAGTTGGGACAAAAGGCAAAGGTATATGTGGACGCCTATCCCAATGTTGCTTTTAATGGAGAGATTGATAATATATTTCCAGTAGTGGAAGGCAGAAGCCGTACACTAACTGCTAAAATAAAGGTTAATAATCCAGATGGATTTCTCCTGCCCGGAATGTTTTGCCGCGCTGAGATTTTGATTGTTGAGTTAAAGGACGCTTTAATTATCCCCTCTACCAGCTTGATTCCTGCTGGAGGAGAAACAACATGGGTTCCAATTATACCTGCAGAATACCTAGAGATAGATAAAGATGAAATAAAAACTGGCGCAGTCCAATTGTGCCAGGTAAACATAGGCTATATAACCAGCGATTATACACATATTACCGAAGGTTTAAATGAAGACGACCTCGTGATAATTGAGTCTCAGGGAGAATTGGAGGATAATACAAAAGTACGCGTCACTGCAATTGAGGAGATAACTTTTTAGTAGCGTAAGTAGCTCTGCGGAGGCTTCCCCCGCGCCTGCGCGGGTGAAATATAGCAGCCCCAACCGGATTTGAACCGGTGTCTAATGGCTGAGAACCATTTGTCCTAAACCAGGCTAGACGATGGGGCCGTAGTTATATTTTAATGAATAAAGGTTGTGGGGTTAATCCCACACCTTTTTATTACTCAAAATTATTTTATTTTTTAAGACTTTGTTAATATTGTAATACAAAAAGGTGTGAGGTCAACTAATTTATTGATTGGCATTTATACTCGAGGGGTTCTACCATGCCTATATATGCTGGCGTAGGTATAAGTAGCAACAAAGATTATAAATCTGCGGTTGCTGAAGCGGTCTCTGAGGCAAAGACAAATTTAAAACAAAAAGATATATCTCTGGCTGTTGTCTTTAGCACTTTTGAATTTGCCTCCCCTTACTTATTAAAAGCGATTAGCAATCTTATTGGAGCAGATGTTCCTTTAGTTGGTACAACAAGTAGCGCAATCCTAACCCAAGATGGAATCTACGAACATGCTGTAGCAATAACGCTGATTAACACTAAAGAATCTTATTTTACTACCGCCTTAGCCAAGAATGTATTAACGGATACTACCGATAGCGGTGATGACTTAGCTAAGCAATTATTATTTGGGATGAGAGGCGCTCAGAGGCGTTTTTGTTTACTTTTCTCTGGTAGCCTAACCGTTGATAATCTTTCCCTTTTAAAAGGCATCCAGCAAAGATTGGGTCATAGTTTTCCGATAGTCGGAGCAACTACCACTCCTGATAATATCCACTTAAATAAAACCTACCAGTACTTTAATAAAGAGGTACTGAGCAGTTCGATTGTCGGTTTGCTTTGGGCTGGTAAGATCAATTTTGGCTTAGGGATAAAGCATGGATGGAAACCTATCGGTAAGCCACACCGGGTTAGCTCATCAGATAAATCCGTTATAAAAGCGATTGAAAATAAACCTGCTGTATCTTTATATCAAGATTATTTTGCTAAGGATATACTGGCATTAAAAGAAGAATTAGAGCGTATATCTTGTTTATATCCGATTGGATTAAATATTTCGGGTGAAGAGGAATATCTCCTAAGAAATATCCTCGCTATAAATGACGATGGCTCACTAATCTGTAGAGGCGAGGTGCCAATGGATAGTCAGATAAGATTGATGATTGGCACCAAGGAATCTTGTCTTGCTGCTACTGAAGAAGCAGCCAAACAAGCAAAACATGCTTTAGCTATACAGACACTTCCTAAACAAGAATCGGCGAATATTGTATTTTTATTCAATTCTGTATCAAGATTATACCTATTGGGAAGACAATTCACTAAGGAGTTAGATATTATAAAATCTCATTTCCCGGATACGCCGATAGTTGGTTTATGTACTTACGGAGAACAAGCGCCATTAAAAACAACTGATTTTGCTGGAAAAACATATTTTCATAATCAAACCATCGCTATCCTAGCGATGCACTAAAATGGCTCCAAATCTAATTTCTATCTTTTACCTTGCAGGCTCTATTGGTATTCTGGTAATAATCGCATTGGTTTTTATTATCCTGATGAAATCAGAAAAGATGAACCAACTACAGCTAACCGTTAATCATCTGAAGTATTCTCTAGACCAGATGGACGAGCAGGCAAAGTTAATTGTGCGCACTGACCTTGAATTAAATAAAATCCAGGAGGAATTGGATAAAAAGGTCTCCGGGCTTTATGCCCTCCAGAGGCTCTCGCGAGCCCTTGCCTCAACTTTAGATGAAAAAGAAATCTTTAACCAAATTAAACCAGAAAATATTAAAGAATTAGGAATGCAAAAGATTTTAGGACTTATCTGGCAGGCAAAGGAAGAGAAGTTCGTAGATTACCTGTCAATTGGCTATAACCGGAAAGATATCGACAATATTATGGTTGAGGTTGATTCCAACCGAGATATCTATTTAAAATTAATTGAGCAAGAAAGTACTGTTTCTTCCCTAAGCAGCGATACTGAGTCTATTCCGGCCCAGAAGATAAAAAGCCTATTTAAGGTTAGGGCTTTCTGCATCTCTCCCATTCTGCCTAAAGAGGGTAATCGTGGCCTTCTTTTTGTTGGCACCACATCCGAGGATGTCCCAATTACTGAAGGTGATGAGGAATTGATTACAATCATTGCCAGTTCAATTGGACAGGCATTGGAGAATGCCCGCTTATTTGAAGCAACCTGGCGTGCCCAGCAGGAATTAGAGATGAGGGTTGAGCAAAGGACGCGAGAATTGACTAATGCATTAGAAGAAATAAAAAAGGTAAGCAAGAGAAAGAGTGATTTTGTTTCTGCAGTTTCCCATGAATTAAGAACTCCGCTTACCTCAATAAAGGGTTACGCATCTATTCTATTAACCAAGAGTCTGGGTGAAATACCAGAGCCCATTAAAGAGCGACTGGAGAAGATAAATAGGCATAGCGATGAATTGGTGCATATGGTCAACAGCCTCTTAGACATTAGTCGATTGGAATCTGGCCGATTTGTAATGAAGATGCAGCCCTGTAATTTAAAAGAGCTTGTGGAAAGCACGCTGGATCTTTTATCTGTACAAATAAAAAATAAGGGAATAGGCCTTTCGGTAAACATCCCTTCTGAATTTGTTGTGGTTATCGATAAAAGCCAGATCGAACGAGTATTCGTAAACCTCGTCGGTAATGCCATTAAATTTACACCTGAAAAGGGGAAGATTACCTTAAGTGCGAACCTAGCAGAGGATTTTGTTCAGGTAAATATTTCTGATAGTGGTATTGGTATACCTAAAGAGGCACAGGTGACAATATTTGATGAGTTTTACCGAGTAGATAATCCAATAAATGAAAAGGTAAAGGGCACAGGACTGGGATTAAGTCTGGTAAAAAATATTATTGAGGCGCATCGGGGAGTAATTTGGGTGGAGAGTAAACTTGGATCCGGCTCAACCTTTAGTTTCTTTTTACCAACAGAAAAAATCAGTAAACCCCGTTAGATAATTCTCTCTAACGGAGTAAAGATAATGTACTCCAAAAGATCAAGGAGTAATAGATGTCCTTAAAGATATTAATCGTTGATGATGATCCTGATATCCGCGATGTTCTAAAGTTGGCTCTCGCTGAAGAGAACTATACTATCTTAGAGGCAGAGGATGGCCAAGAGGCACTGGACATAATTACCAGTAAACCTCTGGATTTAGTACTTCTGGATTATAAAATACCGAAATTCGATGGCCGCCAGGTTGTCCAACAAGTAAAGAGCGATTTGCTATTAAGGCACCTGCCAATTATTATGGTTACTGGAAAGGGGGAACTCGAAGATAAGATTGTTGGCCTGGATGCTGGTGCGGATGACTATATTACTAAACCATTTGAGCCCAAAGAAGTTCTGGCTCGGATACGAATGGCTCTAAGGCGTACCGAAAGGGACCTAGAAGCCAATCCGCTCACAAGATTACCTGGCAATGTTTCCATCCTAAATGAGCTCTCCCGACGCCTGGAAAGCAATTCCCTCTTTGCTGTTGCCTATCTTGATTTGGATAAGTTTAAAAGTTATAACGATAAATATGGTTTTGAATCCGGAGATGAGGTTATTCGCGAAACAGCACGCATATTAATAAAAGCGGTTCATAAGAAAGGGAATCCTGACGATTTTATCGGCCATATCGGGGGAGATGACTTTGTGGTCATTACTACGCCAGAAAAGGTAGATACTATTTGTCAACTGGTAATTGCCACATTTAAAGAAGCATCCCCTTCTTTCTATAACAAAGAGGATAGAGAAAAAGGTTATATCTTTGCCCGAGACCGCCAGGGCAAGGAGGAAAAGTTTTCCCTGCTTTCTATATCTATAGGTGTGGTTACTAATAAATCCCGCAAGATTAATCACGTTGCTGAAATTGGCGAAATTGGAGCAGAATTAAAAGGATACGCAAAATCTCTGGAAGGTAACAATTATATTAAAGATCAACGTAAATAAACCCCGTTAGAAATAACGTTTCTTCTATAAGTGAAAAATAAAAATTTCTAACGGGGTTAAATTTTGTTTATTAATTTTTCTATGCGGTCCAGACCTGTGGTTATATTCTTCATAGATGCGGCATAGGAGAGTCTAAGATAGGCATCTGCTCCAAAGGCCCCTCCAGGAATCACAGTCACCTTCGCAACAGAGAGAAATACTTCCGCAAGAGAAAATGAATCCTTGATTATCAGTTCCTCATAGGTCCTGCCAAGAATCTTAGATATATCAGCAAAGGCATAAAAGGCACCCTGTGGCTTAAGGCAAGAAATACCTTTTATCTTATTAAGCCTTTCTACCATATAGTCCCTTCGCTTCTTAAACTCTCCTACCATCTTCTCCGTTTGCTCCTGAGGACCAGATAAAGCGGCAATTGCAGCTATCTGGCAGATCGAGGTAGGGTTAGAAGTTGAATGGCTCTGCAAATTACTCATTGCCTGAATAATCTCTCTTGGGCCAGCAGCATAACCAATTCTCCAACCAGTCATTGAATAGGATTTAGAAACACCGTTTATGAGTATAGTATGGTTTTTTGCTCCTGGATATAAAGAGGCGATACTAAAATGCTTTAGGTTATCATAGATAATCTTCTCATAGATTTCATCAGAGAGACAAAAGATTCCAGCCTTAGTAATAATCTTGGCGATCTCTTCTAATTCTTCTCTTGTATAAACCATTCCGGTTGGGTTAGAGGGGGAATTAAGGATTAGAAGTTTTGTTTTAGGTGTAATTGCCTTGCGTAACTGTCCAGGCGTAATCTTGAAGTCTTCTTCTCGATTCGTCTTTAATATTACAGGTTTTGCGCCAGCAACCTTTATCATCTCTGGATAGCTTACCCAAAAAGGTGAAGGTAAAATTACCTCATGGTCCTCATCGCATAAAACCAAAATGGCATTAAAAATAGAGTGTTTTGCTCCGCAGGAAACAAGGATTTCTTCGGGTGTGTATTGAAGATTATTGTCTCTTTTAAGTTTCTGACAAATTGCCTCTTTTAGCTCTTTTATCCCCGAGGCGGGTGTATATTTGGTAAAGCCTTCGTCTAATGCTCGCTTGGCTGCTTTTTTAATATGTAAGGGAGTATCGAAATCAGGCTCCCCTGCGCCAAGGCCTATCACATCAATCCCTTCAGCCTTCATTCTTTTTGCCTTGGCAGTTATGCTCAAGGTTGCTGAAGGGCTAACTTGACTTACCCTTTTTGATAGCATCATCTTCTCCTCCTTCAATGAGCAGATGACTTATGGAGCTGTCCAAAGAGCGACATAAGTCATAGGACGGAGTCCGTCTGCGAATTGAATGCTTGACATTTTCTGAAATTTTCATATGGAAAATGTCAAGCATCAAATTCGGCCAAATAACTTAGCTTCACTGCCGTTCGCTAAGTTATGGCCTCATTTGACTAACATCGCATCGCCAAAACTGTAGAATCTAAATTTTCTTTCGATTGCATATTGATAAGCCTGACGTATAAACTCAATTCCAGCAAAGGCGCTGACCAGAATTAAATTTGTCGAGCGAGCTAGGTGAAAGTTAGTCAGTAACATATCAATAATTTTGAATCTATGGCCAGGATAAATATAAAGACGAGTTTCTCCCTCTTCGGCTTTCACCTGGTAAATGCCCTTCTGACTCCTATGTCCAGCTGTCTCCACTGCCCTTGCTACAGTAGTTCCCACTGCAATTATCTTCTTTCCGCATGTTTTTGCCTGATTTATTATTCGGGCAGCATCAGGGCTTATCTGATAAAATTCAGTCTCCATACGGTGTTCTCGGATATCAGAGGTCTTTACAGGCCTGAAGGTAGCTAACCCACAATGAAGGGTAATATAAGCAATTTCTACTCCTCGATGATACAATGCCCTGAGCAGCTCCTTGGTAAAATGGAGTCCGGCAGTAGGAGCCGCAACAGCGCCATCCTTCTTTGCATAAACAGTCTGGTAGTAATCAGGCATTCTTAGTTCTTTCTTAATGTAATGGGGTAGCGGCATTTTGCCGTATTGGTTCATTAACCTTCTTATATTCACAGGACTAAATTTTACCAGGCGCCCACCGGCAGGGGTTTTTTCTAGAATTTGAGCAGAGGATCTGCCATCCGCAAAGTAGATATTCTCACCCAGGCGTGCCTTCTTTCCCGGTTTAACCAAAACCTCCCATGCACCTTGCCCTCTATCTTTTAAAAGCAGAATCTCTAATTGTCCACCCGTCTTCCTTTTAGCAAACAATCTAGCCGGAAGAACCCGGGTATCGTTCAGAATAAACAAATCACCTTTGTTTATAAATTCAACTATATCCTTAAAAAACGCTTCTTTTAAACTCTTATCTTTTCGATTCAAAACCAGAAGCCGACATTCATCTCGATTAGACATAGGCTCCTGGGCGATGAGCTCTTCGGGCAAATTGTAATCAAATTCAGAAACACCCATATTGTCCCTTTCTTAAAGCTCTCTGCCGGTGAGCATCTTTAGAGCCTGAAGATACTTCTGATTTGTCTTTAAAACTATATCTTGGGGTAATTCGGGAGCAGGAGGAGTTTTATCCCAATCCAGAGTCAGGAGATAATCTCGCACAAACTGCTTGTCAAAACTCGGCTGAGCTCTACCAGGAATATATTCAGCCTTTGGCCAGAAGCGCGAGGAATCAGGGGTCAATACCTCATCAATAAGGATAACCTTATTGTTATGTAGACCAAATTCAAATTTTGTGTCCGCAATAATTATGCCCTTGCTTAGGGCATATTCACTTGCTTTTTTATAGAGGGCAATACTTGTATCTTTTAGCTTTCTTGCAATATCCTTCCCAATACCTTTCTCAATATATTCTTGCGTTACATTTATATCGTGTCCTCTATCTTCTTTTGTCGCGGGAGTAAATATTTCCTTGGGCAGTTTGTCTGATTCCTTCAATCCTTCTGGTAATTTTATCCCACAGATAGATTGTGTCTGTTTATATTCCTTCCAACCCGATCCGGATAAATACCCTCTTACCACACACTCCACTGGTATGGGCTTTGCCTTTCTGACCAGCATTGAGCGAGCAGTGAGAATATCCTTATGCTTTAATAACTCTCCGGGAAAATCATCGACATTGGCAGTAATCAAATGGTTGGGGATAATATCTTTGGTAAACTCAAACCAGAATAGAGAAAGCGCAGTTAAAACCTTACCCTTTTTAGGAATCTGGGTCGGTAAAACAACATCGAAGCAGGATATGCGGTCGGTAGAGACAATTAATAGCTTATCACCCAAATCATAAATATCTCTGACCTTTCCCCTTTTAAAAAATTCAACATCCGAAAACCTAGTTAATCGCAATGATTGATTTGCCATAAAGCTCCCTATCCTTTAAGACTTTTCTTTTGCCTCTTGCAGTCTCTGTTTTTGCTTCTGGAGAATATCAAATATAATCTTCGGCGTATCCGGAACCTTCTCTCTATAAATTTTTATAATCCTTACAGCCTTATCTAGATTCTGATTAACCCTTAAGGTAAATTGCTTTATATAATCTTCCTCAACATAATCCTTATTGAGAACCTTTAAAAACAGCTTCTTAAGGTCTTCGTATTTTGGGAAAAACCCAATCGGAGTCCTAATTGCTTCGGCATCGCGATGGACCCTTAACTCCATCCACTTAAGCCAGACGCGCTTGACCTGTCTTCCCGTAAGAAACTGGCCGTTTTTATCCTTGAGAAAATAATTGACTCCAAATATCAAGGGAGGATTTTTCAAATCCTTAGCAAAATCTAAGTGATTCTTAATGTATTTACCAATCGGTATAGATAAGAAATCTAAATTTGCCATAGGATTGAATTTTCTTATTCCCTCCTTTCCTAAGGTAGCGGCTGTAGTCTCTGACTCTAAAGAAGCAGCGATGGTAATTACTCCGTGTTGCCAATCAAAACTCTCAAATACTGGTGGCCAGGTATCCGAATCCCTGCCTCCATAGATAATCCCCCCAATTTCAACACCTCGGGGGTTCTCTAAGTCTAAATCGCAATTCCTAAGGCTTTTTAAGGTTATGGTATATCGGGCATTGGGATGAGCATAAGGAATTATATTTTTCTTCTCGTCAACCTTATCCCTAAACCATCTTCCAGAAAAATTTATACCTTCAGCAGGAATTTCTCTGCCATCGCCTTGCCAGTAAGCAACTCCGTCTTTAACCAAAATGTTAGAAACAATGACTTCATCCGGCTTATTTAGTGCTTCCCAGATTAATGGATCATCTTGGCTGTTGACGTCTCTAATAATACCGAATATCCCTCGCTCTACATTTACGGCAAAGACCTTTTTATCTTTCTTTCTTAAATAAGCAATATCGTCACCCAAGATGGTTTCTCCCTCTACCATACAAGTCGAGGTCTTGCCACATAAACTAGGAAATGCACCAGCAAAATAGGTCTTGCGATTATTAGGTCCATGAACCCCCATAACAAACATATGCTCAGCCAACCACTTCTCTTTGTGGGCTTTTCTTATTGCTAACCTCAAAGCCAATTTCTTCAAGCCAACGGTGTTTCCAGCATATTGAGTATTGACACTATAAACAATATTATCTAAGAAGTCGATATAAATTCTTCTTTTATCAACATTCTTGCTGACATTATTATTTAACTCTCCAGCGGAATGCACATATTTAAAGAATTCGATATTAGACCCTCTTCTCTTAAATACCTCATAAGCTGGTCGATAGAGCATATCTTCAGAATGCGCAACATAACCGGAATCGGTAATCTGGACAGCGTAAACAGAAAAATCTGAATCCAGAGGCCCTAAACTCAAGAACAAAATATACATCTGCTTTCCTTGCATAATATTCCTTAATATGTCCTGAATCTCCTTTAATCCTGCTTCTCGATCAATACAATTAAGGCCTGGACCCAAATCTAAATCCTTGGTAATAAGAAATTTTGTATTCTCTTTATCCCTTGCCTGGTCAAAATATCCGTCAAAGTGAAACGTATGGCCGTTAAGTTTAAGCCTTGTCTCTTCGCCTTGAGCTATTGTCCTTTCTCTTATATATTGGTAATCTTTTAAAGAATCGGTACGCACAAAGACCGAAGAGGGATTACAAAGCTGGACATATTTGCCAATAAAATCGAGTAAAGATGGATTATTTAAAGTAAGAAGCTTCTCATAATTTTTCTGGCCGCATTTGGTTTTGAGTAATCCTGCATATTTTTCCATGCCTGTTTGATTATACTATTATCTGACGCAAATTCAATAATTGTTTTGCCTTGATTCCCAGATATAAAAAATCCCTCCTGATATAAAAAGTCCCTCTTTCTCTATGAATGCAGAAAGAGGGAGAATCCTATTTGATCATGCGTTTTTTATAAACGTGCGTTTTAGGCCATCTCTTAATCGACCTTTCTGTTTCTCTATAACTATAGCATTTATTATCAACCAGGGTGCAAGGGAAAAAAATGACAGCATTTCACTAAAAGTAAAAAAATGTGCATCGAAAATGACCTTTTTTAACATTTTCAGAAACCTAAGGGGCGTATAGAAAGAAAATCTCATCTTTCTGCCTATCTTTTTCAATGCTGCATGACTATAAGTATCGGAATAAAGGGCCCCTGTATCAGTAACATGGTAACCTGGGGTCTTCTCTGCAAGCTCTCTAAGCGGTGAGAATTTTTCTATCCTTAGCTTATTGAGAGTAATACCGTCAACTCCTATTTCTTTTGCGAACTGTGGAATATATAGCATCTCTTCTTCTGTCTCCCCTATATTACCGTAAATAAAATAGCCGTGGTAGTAGATAGGATACTTTTTAAGCACCGCAAAAGCCTCTCTTATTGTTTTTGAATCAAACCCTTTATTAAGTTGAGCAAGTATCCAATCGTGCGGAGACTCTATTCCTATTGCGAGTGCCTTAAACCCTGCCTTAACCATTTTTTCAAGGAGTCGGGGATATTTGGCTATATCGATACGCGATTGAGCTATAAAACGTTTTTTTATTTTTCGCGCGATTATTAAATCACAAATCTCCTCTGCCCTTTTTATGTTAGCGAAAAACTCATCATCAGTAAACAGAATAGCTCCCGCTGTTATCGCTTCTATCTCATTAACCACAGACTCAACGCTACGTGCTGAATATTTTCTCTTTTGACCCAAAGGGTTTAAAGTAAAAGTGCAGAACTTACAATTGAAGGGACATCCCCTTGCACTTAAAACCGAGTCAAATTCTAGATTTGTTACTTTGATACCGCTTAATGTCAAATGATATTTACATCTTCTTAATCTACGGTCCGGCGGAGGTATTCTATCGGCACTGAGTAGTGGCCTAAAATCATTATGAATAATCCTGCCATTTTCCCTATAAGAGATGCCTAATATATCCTTAAGGCGCTTATTCTTGAGTATCTCTCTTATGGTTTCTTCTCCCTCGCCGCGCACGATAATATCTACCTTTGGACATTTTTGGAGTATCTCGACAGCCTTTTCTGTCGCTTTATGCCCACCTACAACCAAAGGTATGTCGTCCGGCATTAAATTTAAAAGGTTGCAAATCTCCTCAAACTGACGGTCCCAAATAATGCTAACACATATAATGTCTATCTCTCTGCGTATAAAATTCAGTAGCCGATCAGTATCGCACAAAGCTCGTTCCTGCCTTAAATCAAGTAGGGTTAGTTTATTAACAAAATCTTTGGCGCTCGTAGCGACATACTCAAGGCCCAACGGGGGAAAAAGCCTCATCGTATCTTTTGCACTGCTTTCAATATAAGGATATAGGAATAAAGCGTGATTATACTTCATTGTAACTCGCTTTGACTACTACTTAATATAGCTAAACTGTTACGAATAAAAAAACTCCATAACTTCCTTACGGAGCTCGAGAATATAAACGATGTGTATATAATCTATGGTGAGCTTCTACGAAGCCTAGCACAAAAGTAGCTGGGACGAAGTAGAACGGGCCCGACGAGATTTGAACTCGCGATCTTCAGATCGACAATCTGACGTGTTAGACCAGACTACACCACGGGCCCATTATTGGTGGGCGGTAGAGGACTCGAACCCGTCGTTCGGCGCAAATCTTTCTACTACTCACTCCCCATAGGGAAACCAATGGTTTCCCTTCTGGCGCTCTCCGCCTACGGCGGATCGCTGTCAACCCTTCCTTTCTTATGTTTTAAGAGTTCCCTTAAGGGGGAAACAATCTTTCCCCCTTAATAATCCCCTTTTTGGGTTCTCGGTTCAACATGGTGGGCGGTAGAGGACTCGAACCCCTGACCTCGTGAATGTAAGTCACGCGTTCTAACCAGCTGAACTAACCGCCCTCCTGATATAATCGGTATTATAAAATATAAACGTAGTATAGTCAATTATATTTAAGGAGTGTTATAAAGAAAGGGGAAATTAATCAGAGGGGAAATTACTTGTAGTAGTCTACGCCGCGCAGGATGAACTGTTCGTCCATACGCTTGGGGGTGAAGAACCTACGGACAAAATGTTTTGCTTTAGTTATATCGAATTCCTTGCAGCAATAGATATCAATGGAGATAAAATTTTTGGGTGTGAGCGTGTGGATGACAACAGAGCTCTCCACTAATGGTGCCCAACCAGAAAGACCAGCCTTATCAGGAAAGCGCAAGTCAGGTGTGCGAAAAATATTAGGAGGAGCTTGTTTTTGCATACCTAAATAATCAACAATCTCATCTAAGAACTGGTAACATAAGGTCAAATCATCGCAAGCACCTGGCCGACAATCATATAAATCCAAAAGTAACTCAAATCCGAAGGCTGTATCTTTTGTACTTGATTTAATATTTATTTTCTTTTCTTGAATAACTGTTTTTAACATTCTAACCGCAACATAATGTGGTTAATCGATTTTATTTATACTACAGATATTATGAAAGAAATTTTTAAAAATGCAAGTATTTTTTTAAAAATCTTTAAAAAACCTTAAAAACACTAGTTATATACAGATAGATATGTATTAATTCGTATAAAATTCATACAAAATTAAATTTTTAAAATATTATTATCTCTGTTGAGCAGAAAATTCAGTTTTTAAAATATCTAGAACCTTTTGATGGGCAGATTCTATTTCTTGGGCAGTTAAGGTATGATCGCTTGCGCGATAAATGCAGGATAGAGTTAAACCTCTATAACCCGGAGAGATTTGTTTGCCTAAATAATGGTCTTTTAAATTCAGCTCAACAAGGTAGTGAATATTTTTTATCTTAATTTTCTTAATTACATCGCCAACTGGTATTTCCTGTCTAAGCATAATACTTATATCGCGCATAACCTCAGGATATAAAGGGATAGGAATGTATCTTTTTTGTACCTTATCCATCTTAGCAAAAAGTAATTTTAAATCTAATTCGGCAACAAAAACAAAATCCTTGATATCCAATCTCTCTAATATATCTGGTTTTATCATGCCCGAATTTGCACAACATTTTTTATTTACCCCGCCCCTTCTAGACAATGGCTTAGAGGTTGAGTAAGAAGGGGCGGGGTTTATTATTAATGATAAGGATGTCCCTTTTAGCAAGTAGGGATGCTCGTATTGGTCTCTGAGAAACTCAAAGTCTACAATCCCCAGGCGTTCAAGAAGCAATTCTAATATTCCTTTAATGTGCAGTAAGTTAAATTCCTTTCCTGAACATGCCAGACCAAGAGAGGGTTGTTCCTTATTAGCCCAAAAGATATTGCCAATTTCAAATATTAGAGTACTTTTTTGTTTTTGATTAAGATTATAACCGACACAAGAGACCAAACCAGGAATTAAACTTGGACAGAGGGCCTCCTGCTGGTTGGTTAATGGATTAGTAATAATAACTAATTGCGAATCAGAATATCCGAATTGACGAGCAAGGTTTTTGCCTATCAGGCTGTAAGTGATTACCTCACTTAACCCCTGGCTAACCAGGATATCTTTAATTTCCCTTCTCTTTTTCCATTCTGAATACACCGTTGTATCTTGAGGAATAATTTTAGGTAGTCTGGCGGGTATATTTTCATAACCAGAAATCCGCGCTATCTCTTCAATTAAATCAACTGGTTGATTGACGTCTATTCTAAAAGAGGGCGCCCCTACCTTAAGGTCTTTTCCTCGTTGTTTTACTGAAAGACACAATGAAGTAAGAATCTTCTTTATTTGTGTTGAAGAGAAATCTCTGCCCAAAATACGATTTACCTCCTCAGTCTTCAGGATAATGATCTTCTTTTTCGTCTTTGGCTTAGCTGTATATTTACTCAAAATGAGCTTTCCTCCAGCAAGATTTAAGAAGAGATTTACTGCTCGTATTGAAGCAAATTCTACATTCTGCCAATCAACCCCGCGCTCAAAACGATAAGAGGATTCAGATGATAGTCCCAATCTACGCGAAGCCCGACGAGTGGTAATAGGGTCAAATACAGCTGCTTCTAAAAGGATATTCTTGGTCTGTCGGCTAACCTCAGAATCCCGACCACCCATAATTCCAGCAATGGCTACCGGTCTGCCTGTCTTCCGGTCTACCGGTCTGCTGGTCCCTCCGGTAAAAGATGATGCGATAATCAATATATTTTCGTCGAGATTCCTTTTGATACCATCTATAGTAATTATCTCTTCTCCTTTTTTTGCTCTTCTAACAATTATCTTTGACTGGCTGACTGGCTGACGGGCTAACGGGCTAACGAGCCTATCCAAATCAAACGCGTGCATCGGCTCACCGGTCTCCATAAGAAGATAATTGGTGATATCGACGATATTATTAATACTGCGCAGGCCTATTAGTTCCAAACGCTTCTTTAACCAATCAGGCGATGGTTTAACAGTAATATCTTTGATAATTTTAGCAGTATATAAAGGACAATCTTTTTTATTTTCAACTATTATTTTTAAGTTTCGGGGTTCGGTTTTCGTTTTTCGGTGTTCGCCCGATAACCGAGAACCGAGAACCGAGAACCGAGAACCAACTTTTAGTTTCTTGTCAGTAATCGCAGCGACCTCTCGTGCGATACCGATAACCGAAAGCCAATCCGGACGATTGGAGGTAATCTCAAGCTCAAAAACAAAATCACCGGACTTCTTTTCTAAAGAGGTCACCTCCAGTCCTGCCATGGTTAGTTTATCAGCTAACTTTTGTGCAGGAATTCTAATATCAACAAAATCCTTAAGCCAATTATAGGTTACTTTCATATATCTATTCTATTGTAATGTTGTCAAATGAGATTTTAGGGTTTTGGTGAAGCGCACAATTAGAAATTTTTTGGCAAAAGTTGGCAAGGATTTACGGCGAAGTGAAGGACGCTATTGCGTAAGCCCCTAACCGTAACAAGCCGTAAACCGTAGCCAACGGCAAAAAATTTCATGCGCGAAAGCAAAACCTTAAAATCTCAGTGATACGCTGAGATTTCCCATCTAAAATTGCTTTAAGAATCTCAAATCATTCTCAAAAAACAAACGAATATCATTGATGCCGTATTTTAGCATAGCAATTCGCTCTACTCCCATACCAAAGGCAAAACCAGAATATCTTACTGGATCATAGCCTACGTGCCTGAACACATTAGGATGAATCATACCACTACCCAATATCTCTAACCAGCCCTTATGGCCGCAAACACTACAACCTCTGCCCTGACAGATAATACAGGATATATCCACCTCAGCAGATGGTTCGGTAAAAGGGAAAAAATGCGGCCGAAAGCGCATCTTAGTTGCCACGCCAAATACAGATTTGGTAAAGAACTCTAATGTTCCTTTTAAATCAGAAAAGCCAATATTATAATCAACCATAAAACCCTCAATCTGATGAAACATAAACGAATGAGAGGCATCAACTGCATCCGGTCGATAAACCTTGCCTGGTACAACTACAGCTAAAGGAGGCTTACGGGATTGCATTGCTCGAATCTGCACAGGCGAGGTATGGCTGCGTAATAACAATCTGTCGCACGTCTCACGTCGCACGTCGCCTGGCTTTTTATCTTTTACGTGTAACGTGTTACGTGTTACGTGTGACTTTATATAAAATGTGTCGAACATATCGCGCGAGGGATGCTCTAAAGGAATATTCAAGGCAGTAAAATTATTATATTCGGTTTCAATCTCTGGTCCCTCCACTACCACAAAACCCAAGCGAATAAATATATCACAAATCTCCTCGGTAACCTGAGTGATTAAATGACGGTGGCCCAAAGCCTGGCGTATGCCAGGCAAGGTAACATCCATTACCTTGGCCTGCATTTTAACCACAGGGGCCTTTATTAATACATCCTTAAAACCTTGCTTCTTTTTCTCTAATAACTGGGAAACCTTTTGCTTAATGCGATTAATCTGCTGACCAAACTGTGGCCTCTGTTCAGACGGCAGATCAGCAATGCCAGCAGTAAGCTCTGCCAGAATTCCTTTTCTACCCAAGTATTTTATCCTCAGGGCTTCCAAATCCTCAAGAGTAGAAATTGTAGCAAAGTCTTGCTCTATCTGATTATTGAGATCCTCAAGATTAAGATTAGACATAGGATTACCGACAGTACAACTAAAAGATTACGTTTACCCAGAATTACCCTCTCCTGTCTCTGCCAACCTGATTTTATCTTGCGTAAAGAAGTTGCATGGATATCTAAATCGCCACCGTGTTGAAGACAAGCGCGGTTAAATGTGCCTTCAATCTGAAGAATATCCCCCTTGGCTTTATAGCTACCCTTATACGTAATTTCTTTAGCTAATTCCAGCGGCATCCAAATGCCAATAGAATTTTCACCATCATTAATGTTGACCCATGCACCATCTTTTCTTCGCATCACCTCACCAATAACCTCGCCCTCATAAACTACTTCCTTTTTGTCATACCACTGAGGATTCTGGATTAATTCAGCGCTAGATATAGGCTCAGCCTGCGCAATGCCAAACGAAAAAATAACGCAATAACTAAACAACGAGATAATGAGATAACGAGATAACGAAATCATTTTCCTTTAACTGCCGCAATCAATACGCCAAAAAGGGTAAATATGGAGATAAACTCCAGCCTCCCCACCCACATTTGGAAGATATAGGTTATTTTAAGCAATACGGGCATAGAGGGATTGGTTATGCCACAAGAAAGGCCAACATTAGCGCCCGCAGAAACTGATTCAAACAAGGCCTCAGGCAAGGGATAACCACAAAGGCAACCAATGATTGTTCCCAATATATATAAGCCTAGATACATTAAAAAAATCAAAAGGCTAACACGAATCTGTTTATCCTCTAAGACTATCTCCTGAATATGATGGAATTTTTGGGTCAATACAGTCGATTCAGGCAGCATAATCCTTTTTATCTCACCCGAAAGTGCTTTGAGAAAGACATCCAGCCTCAATAGCTTAATGCCTCCAGTAGTGGAGCAAGTAGAACCACCCAGGCCCATTGCAAAAATAACCCCCATAAAGGCGAAGGCTGGCCATTGGCGAATAAACTGCTTAGCATATATAGTCATATATCCCGTACCGGTATGAGCAGAAATAAGCTGATAAAATCCCTTGCGAAATAAAACAGCTGGCTTAGGATATATCCCTACCTTATTCAACCCAATGGCAGTGAGCGAAAAAAGAACCATAATACTTATAAAAAGAGTGATAATTTCGATATTCTTAAAAATCTCTTTTTTATTTCCGGTCCAGAGACTGTAATGCAATTTAAAATTTATTGCCCCTAAAAGCATCAGCGTTATAGTTACAATTTCAAAAGGCAAACTATGGTAATAGAGTATATTCTGTGACTGAGGAGCAAATCCTCCCGTATCAAACGCTGCCATAAATATACACAGGCCGTGGAAAAAAGAGGTCCCCCTAGGCATGCCTTCAGCCTGGGCAACGCAAGCCAGAGTAGTACTGCCCAGAATTAGATAAACAATACTTACCAACCAGATAAACCTTGCAGTGTTCACAACGTTGGGCAAAACCCTCTCCTCTCTTGCCTCCCCAGCATACATCTTAAATGCTCCGGATAAACCACGCACAAAAAAAGACAGGGCAACAATAACAATCCCCTGTCCACCGATAAACATCATTAGATGCCGCCAGAGATTATGGGATAAAGACAAGTGGTCTAAATCCTGCACAAGAATTAATCCTGTAGTGGCAAAGCCAGACATCGCATCAAAGCAGGCATCTAAATAACATTTCCAATGGCCGCTTAAAAATAAAGGAATCGCCCCCAAGAACATTGCTACCAACCAGCTAAGCCCCACCAGGCTCATCCCTTGCATCCAATTCAAATCCTCTGTGGTTTTGCAGAGAATAATCAGAATTAAACCAATAATTAAACTGGTCAATAAACCGATACCAAAATCCATCGCAGGATTTATTTCTTGATTAACTAAAGCTACAGCCAGCGGTAAAGCCAAAGTCAGGCCTAAGCCAATGACAATCTTACCTAAATAATAGGTTACAATCTTTAAGTCTTTTATCTGGGGTTTAAGTAGCATTAGAATATAAACAAGTTACACCGCAAAAGCGCGAAAGTTCCGCAAAAACTCAAAATAAAGATATTCCTTTTGCGCCTTTGCGGTAATTTTGCGTCTTTGCGGTGTAAATTCTAAAAGTCTTATTACCGATTCTAAAAGGAGGTTAACAGGACGCAAATGAAAAATGCCGTCAACATAAGTGCTAAGGCATAACCTATTTCTGTAGCAATGCCCAATATCCCTTTAATTATTACAATAACAGTCTGTTTAAGCTTTTTAAATTTTTCCCAGAAGGACATTTAAAAGTTTAGATTCATTACCTACCATGGTTAGGGCAATGATATCGTCACCTGATTCCAGCACAGTGTCTCCGCGGGGAACAATTACCTCTTCCCCGCGAACAATAGAAATTAAAACCGAATCCGGCGGTAATTGTATATTCTGAACCATTTGATTAATTACCGGTGCATCGTCTGGCAGGTCTACGCGCACAATTGCTAATTTTCCCCGTTTAAAACTGAGCAGGTTCACAAAATCTGTAAAGCTTACTTCTTCTTCAATAATCTTAGCGATAATCGCTGTAGCATCAATGGGAATATCTACCCCTAATTCAAAAAAGATGTGTTCATTCTTCGGATCGTTTACTCGACCCACCGTACGGTTAACGGAAAATCTCTCTTTTGCCAATTGGCAGATAATAAGATTATCCTCGTCCTCGCCGGTAACTGCAGCAACCACATCGGCTCGTTCAATACCTGCCTCTTTAAGCACATTGGGGCTGCATCCATCGCCGTTAATCACCAGAGTATCCAATCGGCGAGTAATCTCTTCGCAGACGCCCTTGTCCTTCTCAACCAAGGCAACGCTATGATTATCGCGCACGAGTCTCTGGGCTAAAAAATAACCAACCTTTCCTGCACCAACAATCACTATATACATCTTATCAATAACTCCCGTCTGGATATTAGATTGTCGTTACGAGCATCGAGCATCAAAGCTTAAGCCTCTTCTTTATCTTATCCAAGCTCTCAATTTTTACAATCGCCATAATAACATCGCCCTTCTTTAATGTTATCTCGGGCGTAGGAATAATGGTCTTCTCAATAGTTTTTATCGCTACCACCTTGAATTCTCCTTCAAGATTAATATCCTTAATGTGTTTATTGGCCAAATTATCTTTAACCTCAATCTGAATAACTCCTACATCCTTAGTTTCAATCAGGTAACTAGAAAAGCGGCTCTCAATAATCTTATCCCTTAGCATTGCCGCAAAAAGGATAGTGCCGCTAATAATATCTAAGCCCAGGCTCTGATAGATTTGTGCTCTCTCCGGATCATATACGCGGGCAATTACTTTTTTGACAGCAAAAATCTTCTTGGCAACCTGAGCAGAGACTAAATTTGTATTATCCCCATTAGTAAGAGCACAGAATACATTGGCCTTTTCTATACCTGCCTTTTTTAACAAATCTGGATCGAAGCCATTACCAACTAAGGTAAGGCCATTGAAGGTACCTCCTAGGCGGTTAAATGCTGTCGGATTCTTATCAATGATTACCACATCATGGCCTTCATTGGAGAGTAACTTTGCTAATTCTGCGCCTACCCGACCACAACCTACTATTATGACATACATATTCGCCCTTGAAGTAGCGAGTAGCAAGTAAAGAGTAGAGACATTTATTTATTCTCTCTACTCGCTACTCTCTACTCTTTAGCTATCTCTATTAGTTTTTCAAACGCTTTAGTATCTTTAACTGCCAAGTCAGCTAAAACCTTGCGATCTAGGCTGATTTTGGCCTTCTTTAGTCCATTTATGAACTGGCTATATTTAATTCCTGCGCTGCGACAGGCAGCGTTAATGCGAGCAATCCAAAGCCGACGAAAATTTCTCTTTTTAATGCGACGGTCACGATAAGTATAAACACGGGCGCGGATAACCGTACGCCTTGCCTGTTGATATTGCTTACTGCGGTCGCCATAATAGCCTTTGGCTTGTCTTAATATCCTCTTTTTTCGCTTTCGCCTTGCTGAACTATGTTTAACTCGCGCCATTTGCCTTCCTCACAAAATTAGCGAGTAGCAAGTAGAGAATTGTTCTAGCTACTCTATACCCTATTAACTGTATGGTAACAATTGCTTAATATATCGCCTCTGTCCTGTCCCTTGTAATGCTCGATGCTTACGCATAAACCTTTTTCTCTTGCTTGTTTTTGCGGTCAGTAGATGGCTTCGGCCACAGGCGAAATATTTAAGTTTGCCTGATTTCGTTATTTTAATCCTCTTGGCGATGCCTTTGTGTGTCTTTAATTTCACCGCTTCAACTCATTTATCCCGCACATTTTAAAAGGTGCTGGGTTTACCGAGGGGCAAGTACAACCGAGATAATCCTGCCTTCTAAAGCCGGCTCCCTTTCTATCCTGCCTGCCTGCTGGGTATCGTTAATAAACCGATCTAAGACCCTTCTACCTAAATCCATATGCTCCATCTGCCTGCCGCGAAAGAAAAGGCTTACTTTAACCTTGTCCTTTTTATTCAAAAAGTTGATTGCCTGTCTAAGTTTTACTTGATAGTCATGCTCATCGATATTAGGCTTCATACGCACTTCTTTAAGGTGTATCCTCATCTGATGCTTTCTTGCCTCGCGCTCTTTCTTCTCCTGATCGTATTTAAATTTACTGAAGTCCATAATACGACAAACGGGTGGTTCAACTTGAGGAGCTACCTCAACCAAATCTAATTCGTATTGATTAGTTAATTCCAGGGCTTTTTGTATAGGCAACACCCCTAATTGATTGCCTTCCGGCCCAATAACCCGCACCTGAGGCGCGCGTATCCTTTCATTTATGCGGATGAATCTCCTAATCTTAACCACCTCCCTCTTTCTTTAGGTTACATAAGGTTTCCTAAGATTACATTTAAAATCGTCTGTAACCTTATGGAACGTCATGTAACCTTTTTATCTATCTCCTCTCTTGCCTGTTTTATAAATTCTTCGAGTGGCATCGCCCCGATATCGCCTTTGCCTTTCTTTCTCACTGATACAGTCTGGGATTTAACCTCGCGTTCACCAATAACTAAGACATAAGGAAACTTTCCTATCTCTGCTTCACGAATTCGCTTATCTAACGTCTCATTACGGCAATCAATTTTAACCCGTAACCCGTCTTCTTGTAAGGCATTTTTAACCTCGCGACCATAATCCTGAAAGGCATCCTTAATTGGAATCACCATTATCTGATCCGGAGCAAGCCATAAAGGGAAACCACCTGTATAATGCTCGGTGAGAACACCGATAAAGCGTTCCAGGCTGCCTAGGATAACCCGATGAAGCATAATTGGTTGTTTTTTTATCCCTCGGGAATCAACGAAATTTAAATTAAACCTTTGAGGAATAGAAAAATCGCATTGTATGGTTGCACACTGCCACTTTCTCTTCAGGGCATCCTTTATCTTGATATCAATCTTTGGTCCATAAAAAGCGCCCTCTTGGGGGTTGATTTCAAACTTCAGATTCTTATCCTTCAGTGACTCCTCTAAGGCGCGCGTAGCTGCATCCCAATCACTTTGCGTGCCAATAAATTTTTCTGGGCGCGTACTTAATTCTATTGATAAATCCCGAAAGCCAAAATCAGCCATTGCCTCTAAAACAAAATCAATTATTCCGATGATCTCAGATTTTATCTGTTCTGGCGTACAGAATATATGGGCATCATCTTGAGTAAACCCGCGTACACGCAAAAGGCCGTGCAAAACCCCGCCTTTTTCATGACGATAAACAGTGCCTAATTCAAACAGCCGCAAGGGTAGGTCTCGATAACTTCTAATTTTTGATTTATAAATTAAAATATGCCCTGGACAATTCATTGGCTTTAGGACAAATTCTTTATCCTCAATTTTTAATGTGTACATATTAGGAAGATAATAATCGTAGTGCCCAGATGTTCTCCAGAGGCCAGACACCATAATATGTGGCGTAATTACTATCTGATAGTCTCTCTTTAAATGCTCTTTCTTTAAGTAATCCTCGATTACTGTTCTTAAAATAGCTCCTTTGGGATGATAGAACACGAGGCCCGCTCCCGCATCCTCATGATATATATCAAAGAGCTCCAACTGGGGGCCTAATCTGCGGTGGTCGCGCTTCTTTGCCTCTTCTAAATTCTTTATATATTCATCCAATTCTCTTTGAGTTTCAAAACAGGTACCATAAATGCGTTGCAACATTGGATTAGTTTCAATCCCGTGCCAGTATGCCCCTGCTATTGAGAGCAACTTAAATGCCTTTACCTGGCCGGTTGATCCTACATGTGGACCACGGCATAAATCAATAAAATCCTCTCCTGTTTTATAAATAGTGGCCTTCTCATCTGCAAGGGCATTGATGAGCTCGACCTTATAGTCTTCCTTTAACTGGGTGAATAACTTCCGCGCTTCGCTTTTATCCATCTCTTCCCGAATGAGCGGCTCATTCTTGGCAATAATCTGTTTCATCCTCTCTTCAATTAGTGATAAATCCGCCTCAGCAAAAGGCTCTTGCCTGTCAAAATCATAATAAAATCCATCTTCGATAGAGGGCCCAATGCCCAGTTTTACCTCGGGCCAGAGCTGTTTGACTGCCTGAGCCATTATATGGGAACAAGAATGTCGTAATGTTTCTAAATCCATTATGCTGTATTATGGCCCCTCGCTTCCGATAATTTACTCTACAGAAGCTCGGGATCATCCCTCGTCTCTTATAAATTTACTCAACCGAGACTCGGGATGGTGGGCGCTACAGGATTTGAACCTGTGACCCCTTCCATGTCAAGGAAGTACTCTATCCAACTGAGCTAAGCGCCCATGAATAGCTAACGAAGTCCTCGTCGCTATTACTCGCCTTATGGGCGAGAAGGGAGTCGAACCCTTACGGTCTTTCGACCATTGGATTTTAAGTCCAACGTGTATACCATTCCACCACTCGCCCGGAAATTCCTAAAATTATCATGAGGCGCGGAGCGGATTCGAACCGCTGAATAAAGGTTTTGCAGACCTCCGCCTTACCACTTGGCTACCGCGCCACTGTCGTTGATTCGTTTTCTCGTTTACTCGTTTTTTCGGAACAACGAGATAACGAAACAACGAAATAACGGATGAATCATTCAAAAACTGGTGCTCGTTATAACGATAGATGTTTCTTAACCGCTTTTACAATCTCACTAACTTCCGCTAGATGCCCGACACCAACATCACCACAAGCAAGTTTACCTGCCTTAGGTCCAATAAATCTATAGCCCAAGCCTTTTAGCTTTTGGATGTTTGTCTGAACAATCTTATTCCTGTACATATTCTCATTCATTGCCGGAGCAATCAAAACCGGGGCGCGGCATGCCATAACCGTCGTGGTTAATAAATCATCGGCGATACCACTGGCGATCTTGCCAATAATATTGGCTGTTGCAGGAGCAATTAAAACTAAATTAGCCCTCTTTGCCAAAGAGATATGTTCTATCTCCCAATTAGATTGGCTGGCAAATTCATCCCAGTATACCTTTCCGCCGTTTAAAGAAGAGAATACCTGAGGAGAGATTAACCGTGTGGCATTCGTGGTCATTACCACGCTTAAACAAAGATTGGCACCAAGAAGCCTGCGGATTATTTCGCAAGCCTTATATATAGCAATGCTGGCGGTGACCCCCAGAATGATTTCCTTTGCTTTCATTGATGTTTTTATTTAATTTATCCCGCACCTTTACCTATTTATAAAACGTAATTTATTGAATATCCGAAGATGCGGAATTTATTTCTTTTTTAACTTTACCTTCCCCTCAGCAATCTCTTCCAGCGCTACGCCAGATGGCTTAAGTGAGGAATTGGCCGAAACTAACTTGGGCTGCCCTTCAGCAATCTCTAATGTCCTCTTTGCCGCGAGCATTACCAACTTATACATAGAGTTATCTGCTTTATCTAAAAGTTGCTCTATTGGTATATAAGCCATCGTCGCTCTCTAGTGCTGATTCAAGAGTTGCAAGTAAACAATTGGAACTCTTGACTTGTCCTAACTAAAGCTGAATTCGTAGGACATTCGCTCCCCAAGGGGAAAGCCATCGGTTTTCCCCTATGGCGCTAGTACTTCAAGGTAAAGTCCTAATTACGCTGTTACCCCTTTCCTGCCTAATAAAAGAACAAGAACTTAAGGGGGAACAATCTTTCCCCTTAATAATCCCCTTTTAGGTTCTTAACAGTAAATGTTTCTAAAATTAAACTGAATATCTGCCTTCGGCAGATAACTGTTAAGAACCTTGTCGCTCACTTAATTCTTAACTCGTTAACGCGCTTACTCGCTAACTCGATTACCTTACTGCCCACATACTAACTATTGCTGCTTTGCCAGGACCTGTTGAATTATCTTCGTTGCCTCCTTGATTGCCTTGTTTAAAGTATCATTGACTAGGCAATAATCATATTGCTCGGCATATCCTACTTCTTTGCTGGCTAACCTTATCCGCCTGTCGACCTCCTCAGGTCTGGTTTTATTTGAACGCCCTAAGATTCTCTCTTTTGCAATTCTTAATGAAGGTGGGTTTACAAAAATCGTTATTGTTCTTTCTGGATATGCCTTTTTTAAAAATAAAGCGCCATTAATATCCAAACAGAGAACTATATGCAGACCTTCCCTTTCTGCCTGCTCAACGAACGCACGAGGCGTGCCGTAATCATATCCTAAATAACGCGTGTGTTCAAGGATTTTTTTTGCCTTAAGCAATCTCCTGAATTCTCTTGCTGAAACAAAAAAATAATCCTTTCCCTGCCTTTCTCCCGACCTCCTTGGTCGAGTAGTGAAGGAAACTGACCTGGCAAATTTATCTTTTAATTGTGGTTGTTGGAGTACTTTTTTGGCGAGCGTAGTTTTACCCGTTCCGGAAGGCCCGGAGATTACAAAGATAAGCCCCTTCTTCGTTTGACCCCGCACCCTTGCCAAATTCATTTCTTTATTTTTTAAATCCTCCTTTTTAATAAGTCGTGGATGGATTTCCAAAGGCGCGGCCTATTCTACATTCTGGACTTGCTCACGCATCTTTTCAATCTCGCTTTTTGCCCTCACTACCCTATTGGAGATAAACGCATCTATTGACTTTGCCCCAATTGTATTTGTCTCACGTTGCATCTCCTGAAGAATAAAATCTAATTCCTTACCCGCTGATTTTTTATTTTTAAGGCAGCGAGTGAAGTTTTTTAGATGAAAACTCAAACGAACAACCTCTTCATTGATGTCCGAACTTCTTAAGAAACTATTCTTTTCTTCCTCAGTATTATATAGCCTCACTCTTTGCTTAATTACCTTCTTAAATCTTACCTTGATTTTCTTCAGGTTCTTACCTAACCTCTGCGCCCTTGTTGCTAAGTCTTTATAGAGAGCCCTACCCTCCTGCAGGCGCCCTTGTAGAAGCCTATTCAATGCCTCTTTTACTAAGGGTTTAATCTTTACCCAACTAAGAGATAATGAAGATTGGGATTGCATAGTCCAGACCCCAGGCAACTCCGCCAGGGTATTAATATTAATGTTCTTATCTTTGAGGTTAAGTTGCCGAGATATCTGATTAAGAGAAAAATAATATTCTTTAATTAAACGCTTATTTAATACTGGCTTCTTTAGCTGAAGAGGATTTATTTCTAATCGTAAGATTATATGGCCCCGCTTTACCTTCTTGGCAATCTCGTCCTTTATCTTCTGCTCCAAATGTAAGAATCCCTCAGGCAGATGCAGAACTATATCTAAAAAACGGTGATTGATACTGCGAATCTCAAGGTTTATTCTGCCCCAAGGAGAAATAAATCCCTTTGTAGCACCAAATCCTGTCATGCTCTTAATCATTATCTTTCTGCTCCTCCTTTGCAATTCAGTTTAACTCTACAGCCAGGTATTCCGCAACCCGTTCCCCGTAAACCATAACCCCTCACCCATAACCCGAATTATATCCAAGTTTTGGTTTTTTGTTTGTTTTTAACAATCTTTTTCGTCGGATATAAATCAACGATAATCTCATTTGGCTGAAACCACAATTTAATTTCCCGCTCAGCTTCGGGTTGATTACCAGAAACATGAATAACATTTTCATATAGCCCAGAGGTGGTAATACGACCGTATGCCCCGCGGATAGAGGTAGATTCTGCCTCTTCGGGATTGGTTGCTCCCGCCAGCTCACGGCATTTAGAAATTGCCCCCTCTCCCCAATAAACTAGCGCCATGACCTTTCGACGATCGTGGAGTTCTCCCTGAATATACTTGACTAAAGCGGGGAAGAATGGTTTATCCTTAAGATGGGCGTAATGGGTCTCAGCTAATGCTTTGGAAACGCGCAAGATTTTTGCAGCAACAATCTCTAATTTGGTCTCGGAAAGACGGGTTAGTATATTGCCGGTTAAGGATCTTTTTAATCCATCCGGCTTAATTAAAATTAGGGTAGCTTCGTTCTTCATTGAGTATTTATCCCGTTAGAAAATGCTTTTCTAACGGGGTTTATTCTCCTCTTAATTTATTTATAATCCTTTCCAGGTCTTCTCGAGAATAGAATTCAATAAGAATATGGCCCCGCTTTTTTCTCTTGCTGATCCTGACCTTAGTAGCTAAAATACGTTGCAATTCTTCCTCCAGCACTGCTAATTCAGGTTCTTGCGAGAGGGCTTTAAGCTTGGGCTTAGTTCGAATCGGTCGCAGCCCTTTAATCAAATTCTCTAACTCTCTCACTGACAAACCCTTAGATACAATTGCCTGAGCTAAACGGCGCTGCGTATTTAAGTCCTCAATCTCTAAAAGAGCCCTTCCGTGTGCAAAAGAGATAAGACCCTTTTTGATCTCTTCCTGAATTTCTTGAGGTAACTTCAATAATCGCAAGCTGTTAGCAATAGTGACCCGCGCCTTACCCAATACTTCACTAATCTTTTCTTGCGTAACGTTAAATTTTTCAATAAGATACTGATAAGCACATGCTTCCTCAATGGGGTTAAGCTCTTGTCTTTGAATATTTTCTATCAAAGATAATTCTAAAGAATCACGATCATCCGCATCTTTGACTATTACTGGTAACTCTTTTAATTGCAATAAGTTAGCAGCACGAAACCTTCTTTCACCGGCAATGATTTCATAATATTCTCCCTTACGCCTAACCAAAATAGGCTGAATAACACCTTTTTCTTTAATAGACTGGGCTAATTCTTCTATTTGTTGGCTGTCAAAATTCTCGCGCGACTGAAAAGGACTAGGCTTAATTTCGCCTAATTTTACGTAAGTAATCCTTTCTCCTCTATCTTCAAATTCCCTTTCTGGAATCAAGGCACTGATTCCCTTACCCAATGCTTTTCTTTCCATAGTATTATTCTCCTTCAATGAGCACATCACTTAGCGAACGAAGTGAAGCTAAGTGATAAGTGCGAATTGAACCCCCACACCAATTGAAGTAAAACCCTCTGTTTTTTACCAATTGGTGTGGGGGTAAGTTCGGATTCATAAGTTATGTCACTCCTCGAGCTCCATAGCCTATGTCTTCACTTGATTTGTTCTGGACTTTGTTCTTCTTTAAAATTTTCCAATTTGATTTCACGGTCAAATTGTACTCCTGACACGGGTAAGCCTAATAATTCTTGTGTTAATTCCTCATACTTCTGCGCTCCGATGGAATTCTTATCATATAACGCAATGGGCTTCCCAAAGCTTGGCGCTTCTGATAGCCGGATACTCCTGGGAATAACTGTTTCGTAAACTTTTTCCTTAAAATAGTTTCTTGCTTCTTGGATAACCTCTTTGGTAAGGTTAGTGCGAAAATCCGCCATGGTGAGTATCATTCCTTCAACGATAAGTTTAGAATTAAGGTTATCTCTCACAAGTTTAATAGTATTAACCAGTTGCGTTAATCCCTCCAGGGCATAATATTCGCATTGAACTGGTATAAGTACCGAGTCTGCAGCGCATAAGGCATTTATGGTTAACAATCCCAAGGAAGGCGGTGAGTCAATAATTATAAAGTCAAAATTATCTTTTTCTTTAATTAAAGACTTTTTTAATCTATGCTCTCTTCCTAAAGCACCCACTAATTCCACTTCTGCACCTGTGAGATCTAAATTTGAAGGAGCTAAATAGAGATTCTTAACTGCTGTGGCTTGAAATATTTCCTTTATATCCAGCTCTTCAAGCATAATATGGTAGGTGCTTTTCTTGATATGGTGCCTGTTTATGCCTACGCCGCTGGTAGCATTAGCCTGTGGGTCTAAGTCTATAAGCAAAACTTTTTTGCCTGTTAATGCTAAATAAGTAGCTAAATTTATTGCCGACGTAGTTTTGCCTGTACCGCCTTTTTGATTGCAGATAGCGATAATCTTACCCATTGTAATTCAAATAGTTATGAATTGTTCCACGAGGAAATCCAGCCTACAAGCCCCAATTAGGGAGACTTTTTGGGGCTAACTCTCACCTTAGCTGACCTTCCTCCTTCCATGCCAAAAAGCCCCTTTTCGCCTTCTGACAATATCTTTACTTCTACCTGGCTGCGTGACAACTTTAGTTGCCTCAAGGCAATTTTAATTGCTTCTTCAACTGTTTTTCCTTCTACCTCAATGCTTGATTGGTTCATGGGCTACCTTAATTCTCGTTTGATAAACGAACATTAACAAGCTATTAACAAACCAATATAAAACCAGACCAGAAGGCATCCGATAGAAAATAAATCCAAATAAAACAGGAAAAAGAAAGCTCATTAATCTCTGCTGCTCGCCGGTAGAACCAGCAGTGGGGATCATTGAAAACCTCTGTTGGAGGAACATGGTTATTGCCATTAATATCGGCAATATGTTTATTTCTGGAGAGGTAACTAAACGGTCGGGTTCAGATAAGTCCTTTATCCAGAGAAAAGCAGCTCCTTTTAACTCTATTGAGCGCATCAAGGCCTGGTATAAAGAAAAAAATATGGGGATTTGCAAGAGCAATGGCCAACATCCTCCGAGTGGATTGATTTTGTGTCTGCGATATAATTCTAATACCTCTTTGTTTAGCCTTTGCGGATTATCTTTATAAACTCGACGTAATTCCTCAATCTTAGGCTGGAAACGCTGCATATCTTTTGCAGAGCGCATCTGTTTTAATGATAAAGGAAAAAGGACAAAAAAGATAAAAACACTCAAAATAACTGTTGCCAAACCCCAATTATGGACAATGCGAGAGAAAAATCGCAACATATTTAATAGTAACTTGGCAATGGGATCAAACAAACCATAATATATTACTTGTTCGGTTCCATCCTGAAATGATTTTAATAAATCAACCTGCTGCGGACCAAGATAAATTTTATATTCTAAACGCCCAATTTGGTTAGCTAGAAGTTCTATAGTCGGGCGAGACAATACTAATTGGCTTTTTGTGCGATTAATCCGTCTTACCTGAAGCGTTTCAGGAAAAGATATGGGTATAATTATAGCACAAAAATAGCGGTCGCGAAAGCCAAAAAAATCCCCACTATAATGAACCTTAGTTTCTTTGCCAGGACTTAACCTGAGTATCTTATCCGGTTGCTTCAAAAAAACCTCTTGAAATCGACTCTCTAATCGTCGGGAGTTGAGACTAATCGAATTTAAGATTAAATCCGAAGGATAAGATAATAGCTGCTGGGATAGGTTCTCAATCTTGATGTCTAATGAGATAACAAAATTGGGGTCGGAATAATTAAACCGTTTAGTAATTCTCCTTTGCTCATCTTGGTGCACAAATATTGCTTCTTCCGAAGTAAGACTCTCCTTGGTAAAAGCCAGATCTTGTTCGACCAAATATAGACCATTATCTAAATCAAAAGCATAATCCTCAAATTGTGTAAATATGATCTTCTTAAGAGAAGCAGAAGGGAGGCTAAAGACCAATTCGCGGTTATGAGAGGTTGTGCTTAACGGAACTTCTAGTTCTTGTTTCTGTATTTGTTTCTGCTTTTCGTATGGAAGAATAGGGGGGGTAGCTTCTCGACTTTCTTCTGTAACCTTTTGTCTTTCAATAGGATATGGTTTTTGGGTCAGCTTCGCCCACATCAACATTACTAGGGAAGATAACACCACTGCCAAGATAAGGCGTTTATTCATATTTTTACTTTAGGGGACAGAATCCTTGGGTGCCAGAAAAGGGATGACACTTTACCAAGCGCCAAATAGCTTTGGCCATCCCTAATGCCGTACCATATTTTAAAATTGCCTGTTTGGCATACTCTGAGCAGCTCGGATAAAATCGACAAGAGATAGGGAGATTTTTACTTATATATTGTTGATAAAAATCTAAAAGGCCGATAACGCAAAATCGCAAAGTTACCGCAAAAGCACAACATTTACCTCGAGGCTGAAACCTTTGCGTCTTTGCGGGTTTTTGCGGTTTACCCCGCCCTTGCACGCAAGGGCGGGGTTTAGCGGTGTAGGTTGGGCTTTTCAAAGACTCTAAATACAAAGTCTTTTTCTTCCTTTCCGACGTCGTCGCCTTAAAATCTTTCTTCCTCGGCGAGACCTCATCCTCTGACGAAATCCTTGCGCGCGCTTGCCTTTAATAATGCTAGGAGTCTTTAGATGTTTTTTCATTATCAAATCCCCTACGCAGATTTTTTGAAAAAAACCTTAAGTCCTGAGCTTAATTTTTCAATTATAGCATAAAAGATGGTGCCGTCAAGAAAAATCCAGCTCGACTCTTGAAACCAGCTGGATTTGGTATTCTTCAAGCACAGCAAGGAGGCATCTCCTTTCCTACAGGACAACAATCATAAAAGCAGCTGAAGGTAAGCGGTAGAAACCAAACTACAGTTTAATATAATTTACTATGTAAAGTAAGCAAGCAAAATGAGTTTGTATATTTAATATATTCTAAATTTTAGCTGTTGTTGAGTGTTGCATGGACTACCCCAAGAGCAATTTTTCTTGCCCCATTAGCGAATAATGCTATAATAAATCCCGTGCCTTTATGTGTAGTTGGGCTCCTCGGTAATAGAGAGACGGGAGAGAATTGTAAAAAAATTCTCTAACAAGGCTTGTCCTGTTAGAAATATCGCCTTAACAAAGATTAGGACAAAAATTTCTAACAGGGCTTGCAATTCTTAAAAGTTCTGCTATAATTAAAATTTACATATCCCGATATTAAAAATAGGGAAATCTAAATTGAAACAAAAATTCTCCTCATATCTCCGGATATTGATTCTGTAATTTGCCGGCTAGACAAAATTTGATAACAATAAAAATAGATGTAACAAAAACGCGGGTATTATCTGTGAATAAGCTGTGGAAACTGTGAAAAAGCCATCGCTGACCACAATCTGGCAAGGCTGTCTTCCAAAGCTAAAAGAGGCTCTTGGGCAAACTGTCTTTGAAACCTGGATTGCGCCCTTAGTCCTTCAGGAAGAAAGATCTCAACAGTCACAGGGGTTAGTTTTAGAAGCTCCTGATCCATTTTTTAAAGACTGGGTGCTAAGAAATTACCTCTCGGTAATCCAGAATACACTAAATAGTAGCCTTGCCGAAGAACAAATTGCCCTAGAGGTTACAATAGTTTCCAAAACCAAACCAACTAAGCAAAATGTAAAAATCAGGGATTTGCACAATCATTGGCTAAAGGGACAAAGAGGGGGCTTCATCTTAAACCCGCGTTTTACCTTTGAAAATTTTGTTGTCGGCTCATGTAACCGCTTTGCCCATGCTGCCTCAATGGCAGTTGCCGAATCACCAGCAAGGGCCTACAATCCGCTCTTTATTTATGGTGGGGTTGGATTAGGAAAAACCCATCTCATGCAGGCAATCTGCCACAATGTGCAAGAAAAAAATAAATCAATAAACATATGTTATATCCCCTCGGAAAGATTTACTAACGAGCTTATCGATGCTATTCAACATCATTCAACCTCAGCATTTCGACAGAGATATCGCAATATGGATATCCTGGTTATTGACGATATCCATTTCATTGCTGGCAAGGAATCCACACAAGAAGAGTTCTTTCATACGTTTAATGCTTTATATGATGCCCATAAACAAATTATTATCTCTTCTGACCGTCCGCCTCGAGAGATTCCAAAGCTGGAGGAACGCCTCATTTCCCGCTTTGGCTGGGGTTTAATCACCGACATCCAACCGCCGGATTTTGAAACCCGGGTAGCTATACTGAAAAAAAAGATGGAAAAAGAACCAATCAATATTGCAGATGAGATTATATTCTTTATTGCTCAAATTATTAAAACCAACATTAGAGAGCTGGAAGGGGCCTTAATAAGAGTAGTGGCCCGTTCAGTGTTAGAGGAAAAGGCAATAACCTTAGATTTGACGAAAGAAATTTTAAAAGATTGTATACAACAGGCTAGAAAACCAATTAATTTTCAAAAAATTCAAGAATACGTAGCAAATGAATTTGGCATTCCTATATTGGAATTAAAAACTAAACGGCGGAGCAAAAATATTGTCTTACCCAGACAAGTAGCTATGTATCTAAGTCGTCAATTAACTGAAGCATCTCTACCGGAAATCGCCAGGTTTTTTGGGGGGAAAGACCATACGACAATATTGTATGCTTATAATAAAATAAGTTCAGATTTAAAGATAAACAATGATTTAAAAGAAAGGGTTGATAAGATTATTCGAGATCTTAAACAATAAATTTAGAATTTATTCACAGGTTTAAAAGATTATAAGTAATACCCATAAAAAAGGTTAGTGTTTTTTTGACATATCAAGCCTTATTATTAATATTAATACTATATATAATATATATATAAATAGTATTTGGAGGAAAAGATGAAATTAACTATTAATAAAGACAATCTAGTAAAAGGTATTCAGATTGTACAAAGTGTAATCAGCCAAAAATCCAATCTCCCTATATTATCCTATCTTTTACTTAAAACAAATAACACAAATATTTACTTAACCACCACCGATTTAGATATTGGTATAACCCATGAAATACCAGCACATATTGAAGAATCAGGAATGATAATTTTACCAGCAAAAAAATTTGGCGATATCATTAAAGAATTCCCAGAGGACACAATAAATATTAACACAAAAAAGAACAATCTGACTTTAATTGAGACCAAACAATGTCAATTTAAACTTATGGGTCTACCTTATGAGGAATTCCCCAAATTACCCAAATTTAGTAATCAAGAAATAATTAAAATCAACCAAGACGATGTTAAAAAAATATTGTCTTTGGTTTCTTTTGCCGTATCCTACGATGAAACCCGCTATATTCTTAATGGAGTTCTCTGTAAAATCGAAAGGGATTCTATTGGTTTAATTGCGACCGATGGTAAGAGATTAGCCTTGTATCAAAAAAAGATTACCCAAGGAGCAAATAAATCTATTGAACTAATTATTCCTTCTAAAACCATTAACGAGCTCAATCGCAACCTAACCGAAGAAGGACAGATGCTTTTGGGTATTGGAACTAATCAAATTTTATTAGATTTAGGTAAAACCCAGATTGTCTCTCGTTTAATCGAGGGGGAATTCCCTGATTATAAACAGGTTATACCCCCAGCCTCACATAATAAAATCAAGATCGACCGTGAGCAATTTTTGTTGGCAATAAGAAGAGCGTCTTTGTTGGCTACTCCGGATTACCAGGCGATAAAATTAGAGGTTTTGAAGAACAGGTTGGTGATTTCTAAATCTACACCCGACATAGGAGAGTCGCGCGAGGAAGTTTTATGTGAGTATGCAGGAAAAGATATGATTATCGGTTTTAATCCCAGCTACCTAATCGATGTTCTCAAGAATTTAGAGGAGACAACAATAGAATTTGAGGTTACTGATAGTGAAAAACCAGGTGTTATCCGTACCAATGGATATATTTATATTGTTCTTCCTATGAGATTAGTATAGCCCCGATGGAATCTATTCGTGATACCATAGAAAGAGTGGTAGAAGGCTGGCAGGATAAACAACAGAAAGGAACAGGAGACATTATTCGGGAGGGACTAAAGCAATATCTTACCAGGCAAGAGCAAAGGCATATCAAATATTACTCCCTGAAGGAATCACGGGTTACTCTTGGCGTAGACTCCTCTGCATGGCTGTACTTGCTCAATCTTAAAAAAAGACAATTATTAAAGAATCTAAACCAATTTCTTCAAACAAAAAAATCGCTGACTGAAATTATTTTACAGCTAGATACAAATCCTAAACATAAAGGCAAAAGACAGTAACTATCAACAATAACCAAAGATATGAAGCGAAAGGTTAAATTAAAAGACAATCAAAAGACTGTCTCGCAAAAGAGCAAGAGTAAGCCCTATGATGCTACAACAATTCAAGTATTAGAGGGTATTGAGGCAGTAAGAATGAGGCCGGCAATGTATATTGGTGATACCGCAACTAGAGGGCTGCATCATTTAGTATACGAGGTTGTTGATAATAGCGTGGATGAAAAGCTTGCTGGTTTTTGTAATGCAATAGACATAATCATAAATTTAGACAACAGCCTTGCTGTCGTTGATAACGGTCGCGGTATTCCTGTGGATATACACAAAACTGAGAAAAAGCCAGCAGTAGAGGTAGTTCTAACCACTCTTCATGCAGGAGGCAAATTTGACCATAGGGTATATAAGGTTGCTGGCGGATTGCATGGCGTAGGGGTAAGCGTGGTTAATGCGCTATCCGAGTGGCTGGAGGTAGAGATAAAGAGGGATGGCAAGATTTATCACCAGAGATATAAGAAGGGAAAGGCTGTTTCAAAATTGACGACTGTAGGCAAGACCAGCACCACTGGAACCAAGGTAAGCTTTAAAGCCGACCAATCAATATTTAAATCAATAAATTTTTCCTTTGACATACTCTCTCAACGCTTGAGGGAACTAGCCTTTTTAAATAAGGGGCTTAAGATAACCCTAAAGGATAAACGAACCGATAAAGAAGCGCTATTTGAATTCAAGGGCGGAATTGTTTCCTTTGTGGAGTATTTAAGCAAAAATAAACACCCCCTGCATAATAAGGTTGTCTATTTCGAGAAGACCAAGGATAGCTTAATCCTTGAGGTTGCCTTGCAATATAATGATGGCTATGCTGAGACGTTGTTTGCCTTTGCTAACAACATCAATACCGTTGAAGGAGGAACTCACCTTTCTGGATTTAAATCAGCATTAACCCGGGCAATTAACCAATATGCTAAGAATAGAAATCTAATTAAAGACGGGCAATTTAATATTTCCGGTGAAGATGTGCGTGAAGGGTTAACCGCAGTAATTAGTATACAGTTACCCAATCCCCAATTTGAAGGACAGACCAAATCAAAGTTGGGCAATTCTGAAATTGAAGGGGTAGTTTCTTCTGCTTGTTTGGAGGCCTTAGCAGGATATTTTGAAGAGCATCCCTCTGTTGCTAACAGGATTATCGAGAAAGTCGTCCTTGCCTGCCGTGCGCGAGAAGCAGCAAGAAAGGCGCGCGAATTGACCCGACGCAAGGGCGCCTTAGAGGGCGCTTCTTTACCGGGAAAATTAGCTGATTGCTCTGAGGCAGATCCCACAGTGTGCGAATTATATATAGTGGAGGGCGATTCAGCAGGCGGCTCGGCTAAGATGGGGCGCGATCGCCGATTTCAGGCAATCCTGCCGATTAAGGGTAAGATCTTGAATGTAGAAAAGGCGCGGTTGGACAAGGTCCTTAATAATGAAGAGATCCGCACAATTATTACTGCCCTGGGAACAGGAATTGGCGAAGAGTTCGATATCGGTAAATTAAGATATGACAAACTGATTATTATGGCTGACTCTGATATTGACGGCTCTCATATTCGCACACTGTTACTTACGCTTCTTTATCGCCAGATACCCAAATTAATCGAAGAGGGACATGTATACATTGCTCAGGCGCCTCTTTTTCGCATTAAACGAGGTAATCGCCAGCAGTATATCCAGACCGAAGAAGAGATGAACGATCTGCTTTTAGACATTGGTTGCCAGGATTTAAGCTTAACAAGATTAAAGAATAAAACCACCTACTCTACAAAACAATTTAAGGATATTTTAAACCTTTTGGTTGCTTTGGAGAAAATTGGGCGTCTTTTAGAGAAAAAGGGAGTGAATTTTGCTAAATACCTGGGTTTGGGGGGTTCAAAGACCAAAAAATTTCCCATTTATATGGTTAAAGTGGAGCAAAAAACCCATTTCGTCTATTCTGAACGGGAACTGGCTAAGCTCAGTTCTGGTTTAAATAAGGAGCAAGAGCCAGAGATTATGGAGCTCTTTGAGGCAGCAGAGATTGAAGATATTGAAAAGGGGCTGAACAAGTTAGGATTAACCCTTGAGGATTATTATGCTGATGAGAAACCCAAGTTTAAGATTGATAATAATAGCTTTAAATCTTTAAAAGAGTTGCTCAATTTCGTTATACAAGAGGCACGCCGGGGTATGGTGATTCAAAGGTATAAAGGATTAGGCGAAATGAATCCTGAACAACTCTGGGAGACAACAATGGACCCCGGCCGCCGCACTCTTCTGCGGGTTAGCCTAGAGGATGCTGTAGAGGCGGATAAGACCTTTACGATTTTGATGGGCGATGAGGTGCAGCCTCGCAGGGAGTTTATTGAAAATTTCGCTCACCAGGTCAAGAATCTGGATATATAAGTGAGGACATAAGTTATGGAGCTCAAAGAGCGACATAACTTATGTGTCCGAACTTACCCCGCCCTTTCAACAGAGTAGCGAATGGTTAGGGTAAGAAAGGGCGGGGTTAATTCGCGCATATAACTTACGTCGCACTTTGTGCCCCGTAAGTTATGCGCTCATTAAATGTATACACAAGATGAAAAGATAATCGCCAGAGACATCGAGGAGGAAGTAAAGGACTCCTATCTTAATTACGCAATGAGCGTAATTGTGGGTCGCGCCCTTCCAGATGTTAAGGATGGTTTAAAGCCGGTGCATCGGCGGATTCTCTATGCGATGTATGAGGATGGGTTGTTGCATAATCGCCCGTTTCGCAAAAGCGCTACAGTTGTAGGCAATGTGATTGGCCGCTACCATCCGCATGGAGATCTTGCTGTTTATGATGCCTTAGTACGCTTGGCCCAGGATTGGAATATGCGTTATCTTCTAATTGATAGCCAGGGGAATTTTGGCTCAATTGATGGAGATCCCGCAGCAGCTTATCGTTATACTGAGGCACGGCTAAATACGATTGCCGAAGAAATGCTCTCTGATATTGAGAAGGAAACAGTAAGATTCGTGCCCAATTTTGATAACTCCCGCTCTGAACCCTGGATTTTGCCCGGCAAGCTTCCCAATCTTCTGGTTAATGGTTCCTCAGGAATTGCTGTGGGTATGGCCACTAATATGCCTCCTCATAATCTAGGAGAGGTTCTGGCAGCCACAATCCATCTTATTGATAATCCTACTACTGAGATTAAGGAACTGATGCGCTATATCCGTGGTCCAGATTTTCCCACCGGCGGGCTTATCTGTGGTCGCAAGGGGATTAAAGAGGCATATGAGAATGGGAAGGGTAAGCTGACCATGAGAGCCGTTGCCTCCATTGAACATCAGAAGCAGGGCAGGGATTCAATAGTGATTACCGAAATTCCTTATCAAGTAAATAAGGCTAATTTGATCGAATCAATTGCATCCTTGGTGGAGGATAAGAGGGTAGAAGGGATTACTGACATCCGCGATGAGTCAGATAAGGAAGGGATTCGCGTAATTGTTGAATTAAAGCGAGATGTTGAACCCCAGATAATCCTAAATCAACTATTTAAACATACACACCTGGAGCTAACCTTTGGTGTCATTAATCTAGCTCTGGTTGATGGTCGGCCGCGGATATTAAATTTAAAGCAGCTACTCTCTCTCTTTATCAGTCATCGCAAAGAGATTATTCGCCGCAGAACGCAATTTGATTTGGCCAAAGCTGAGAAGCGCGCCCATATCTTGGAGGGCTTAAAGATTGCCCTAAAACATATTGACCGAATTATCAAGACAATCAAGACTTCCAAGAATACAGAGGAGGCACGAAATAGACTGATTAAGGAGTTTGGTTTAACTGTTATTCAGGCCCAAGCAATCCTGGAGATGCAACTGCAGAGATTGACTGCGCTGGAGCGCAGTAAAATTGAGGCAGAGTATTTAGATCTAATTAAAAAGATTCAGGTTTATAAATCTATCCTTGCCTCGGAGAAAAAGATTGAAGAGATCATTAAAGAGGAATGCCACCAGTTGCAGAAAAAATATGCTGATGAAAGAAGAACCAAGATTGTTGCTGAGGTTGAGGAGATCGAGATAGAGGACCTAATCGTTGAGGAGGATATGGTCATAACCATATCGCATTTGGGTTATATCAAGCGTCTATCGGTGAGCAGTTATCGTAAGCAGCGCCGGGGTGGCAGGGGCGTAACTGCAATGGAGACCAGGGAGGAGGATTTTGTCAAACACCTGTTTATTGCTTCAAGTAAAGATTGCCTTCTAATATTTACTAATAAAGGCAAGGCTTATTGGCTTAAGGTCTATGAGATTCCCGAGGCCTCGCGCACTGCTAAAGGAAAGGCCGTGGTAAATCTACTCGCTTTAAGCGCAGGAGAGAGAATTAGCTCAGTAGTTGCGGTTAAGGAATTTAGTGAAGATAGATATCTCTTGATGTGCACTAAACAAGGGCTGGTTAAGAAAATAAAACTCTCTTGTTTTAGTAATCCAAGACGGGGAGGAATTGTAGCTATCAAACTAGCAAAGGATGACCATTTGGTAGAAACCGGACTTACCGACGGAAAACAACGTATCCTTCTGGCTACGCGCAAAGGCAAGTCTGTACTTTTTAAGGAGCAGCAAATCCGTGATATGGGTAGGGCTGCCCGTGGCGTGCGCGGGATAAGGTTGGAGAAAAAGGGCGAGATAGTGGGAATGGTTGTTCTACCTTCAGAAGCGGAAAAGATGAAATTGACCCTACTTACAGTAACCACTGGCGGCTTTGCTAAACGCACTGCCTTTTCTGAAACTCAAAAAGGGATGATGGTGCGTTGCCCAGTAAAAGACATTCGACACACTGGGCGCAATACCCAGGGCGTACGTTTAATCAGCTTAGATAAAGACGATACAGTTGCCAGCATTGCCAAGATTGTAGCCAAAGAAGAATAAGGGTTTAAAGATATAATCTAACTCTTTGTAATATCTTAAGTTATATTCCTCCAATAATCTCGACCCCATCGTCTAGCCTGGTTAGGACAAGAGCTTTTCAAGCTCTCGACACCGGTTCAAATCCGGTTGGGGTCGCCAAATTTAAGTAAGGACATAAGTTATGGAGCTCGAAGAGCGACATAACTTATCTGTCCGAACTTACGCAGCGCTAATTTTTAGTTATGAATACCCGGAAAATTAGTGCTGGGTTAAATTCGCGCAAATAACTTACGTCGTTTTTGGGTTTTGCAACGCCGTAAGTTATGCGTTCATTAAATGTGTGGAATAATAGGCTATATCGGTGATAAACCAGCTCAACCCATACTTTTAAATGGGCTTAAGCGGCTTGAGTATCGCGGCTATGATTCTGCAGGAATGTGCACTTTTCTGGAGAAGAAGAATTCCCTTTCAGTAAGGAAGCTTCCTGGCAAGGTAAGGGGATTAGAGATGCTTCTTAAGAAGAAACCCCTTTTTGGCTGCCTGGGGACTTCTCATACTCGCTGGTCTACTCACGGCGC
>Ga0111183_1001_pt1 | contig 59882 bp, 67 predicted proteins | sample DeeMarSWOR324_28_FD_80238 | JGI IMG/M metagenome (GOLD analysis project Ga0111183, IMG submission 80238) | Omnitrophica WOR_2 bacterium SM23_29 | reverse complement strand
CGAAAACACAGAAGATTTATATGCGGGAATTGAATTTCAGGTTGATGAATCAAATACAAAACAGTTTATTAAAACAGTTAAGAAATATACCAAAAAAGAAATCCTTCCTGATTCTGCCATCTCATTAAAACCCCTCTCAAAAACAGCTTCTGAAAGAATTGTCCGCTTTGCCTTTGAATATGCCTTGAAAAATAACCGAAAAAAGGTTACCGCAATACATAAAGCCAATATTATGAAATTTACTGATGGATTGTTTTTGAATGTGGCTCGCCAAGTTAGTAGTGAATATGCAAATAAAGTTGCCTTTGAAGATAGAATTGTTGATAATATGGCAATGCAATTGGTGCAAAAACCCCAAATCTACGACGTATTGGTTTTACCTAATCTGTATGGTGACATTATTTCAGATTTGTGTGCTGGCTTAGTCGGCGGTTTAGGAGTTGCTCCCGGAGCAAACATCGGGGATGATATTGCTGTTTTTGAAGCAGTGCATGGCGCTGCTCCTAAGTATAAAGGCCAAAACAAGGTGAATCCCACGGCAATGATACTTTCGGGCGTTATGATGCTTAGGCACCTGAACGAAGAAACTGCCGCAGAGAAGCTGGAGAAAGCCATAATTCAGGTTCTTTCTGAAGGTAAATCTGTTACTTATGATTTGAAACCAAAACGCGACGATCCCACCGCCGTAGGCACACAAGAAATGGCGGAGGCGGTTATCAAAAAGATTCGTTAATTCGTTATTTCTAAGATATTTGCGTAATAAAACGAAATAACGAGTAAACGAGATAGCGAGTCAACGAATATGAAAATTTCAATAATTGGCGCAGGTAATGTAGGCGGGACAACAGCAATTCAGCTATGCTCGCTCGGATTTAATGAGATTGTTTTGGTTGATGCTGTGCCGAATTTAGCACAAGCAAAAGCATCGGATTTAAGTGACGCACGTTTTACATTTAAGCATAATTATCGTATCCAAGGAACAGATGATATAAACAAGATAGCAGACTCAGAAATACTGATAATCACCGCAGGCATGCCGCGCAAGCCAGGAATGACGCGGGAAGAATTAATACAAAAGAACAGCCAGATTATCAAGGGAATATGTCAAGATATCAAACGATTATGCCCTCAGACCATTATTATTGTGGTTACAAACCCGCTGGATGCAATGACCTATCTTGTTTTAAAAGAAACAGGCCTGCCTTCACATAGCGTCTTAGGCATGGGTCTGACCTTGGATTGCGCACGCTTGGCTAATCTTATTGCCGAGGATTTGAATGTAGATGTAACTGAAATAGAGCCATGTATAATTGGCAGCCACGGTGAAGCAATGCTGCCATTAAGTAGATATATCAAGGTAAAGGGCGCACCCTTAGATAAGCATCTTAAGCCAGAAAGGATAAACAAACTTTTTCAAAGGACAGTCCGTCGGGGTGCTGAGATTGTTGCTTTATTAGGTAGTGGCAGCGCTTATTTTGCTCCCTCAGCCGCAATTTGCGAATTAACCGAGGTCATTGCCAAAGACGAAAAACGCACATTGCCTGTTTCTGCCTATCTTAATGGTGAATATGGCTTAAAGGACCTTTGTATTGGCTTACCCTGTTGCTTAGGAAGAAAAGGGATTGAACGGATAATTGAATTAGAATTAAATGAAGAAGAAAAATCAGCCTTTATAAAATCTGCTGAGTCTATTAAAAAACAGATTTCCAGCTTAAGCCAACAGTCTCGGGCTGAAATAAAAAGCTAAAACGCTATGTTTGATGTAGCTATAATCGGAGCAGGATGGGCTGGTTTTAACGCGGCGCGAGAGGCAAGGAAGCTCGGTCTTAATGTCGCCTTAATTGAAAAGGATGAGATTGGCGGCACCTGCCTTAATCGCGGCTGCATCCCCACCAAAGCATTAATCCAGTCAGCAAAAATCTATTCACTTTCCAAGAAATCCACAAAATTCGGCGTAGAGATAACTGATTCAAAAATAAACTTCCCCGAGATTCAAAAAAGAAAACAGACCATCGTTAACCAACTATGCAAAGGCATGCAATCCATGCTAAAGGATATAACCTATATGAAGGGGGAGGCTCAGTTTATATCTAATGAAGAGCTGTCTGTTGGCAACGATACGATTAAGGCAAAATATACAATCGTTGCCACAGGCTCAAAGCCAATCCAGATACCCGGCATAAGCTTTGATGGTAAAAAGGTTCTCTCCAGCAATAATCTCCTGAATTTAGACAACCTGCCCCAGTCGTTATTGATAATAGGCGGCGGTGTGATTGGCTGTGAGTTTGCCAGCCTGTTTTCTATATTAGGAACAGAGGTAATCATTGTTGAATTAATGCCGCAACTTTTGCCTCAAGAAGATAAAGAGATAGCAAAAAAATTGGAGGTTTCCCTCAAAAAGAAGGGCATTAAGATAAGTACCAGTACAGATGCTAAGACTGTAAAATTAGATAATTATGAACTGGTGCTTTTATGTATAGGAAGAGCACCTGACTTAGGGGGCCTGTATTTAACTGGAATTGGAGTTGAATTAGAAAAAACTAGGATTGTAACTACCGAATATCTGAACACGAATATTCCTAACATTTTCGCTGCCGGAGATTGCACAGGTGGCAAACTCCTGGCGCATTTTGCTGCTCATCAAGGAGAGATTGCCGCAAGGAATATCGCTAAACCCAGACATTCCCAGGCAATGGAACCGTACCTTATCCCTAACTGTATATTTACAGACCCGGAGATTGCCAGTATCGGAATTACCGAAGAGGAAGCCAAGAAAAAAGGAATTGAACTGGAATCAAGCAAATTCGATTTTCTCGGTTCAGGAATGGCGCGAATCCTTGATGAGGCAGAGGGATTTATAAAAATAATCTCTGATAAAAAAACCAATGACATTCTCGGAGCATCAATCATCGGCCCTAAGGCAACTGAACTTATCGGGATAATGACTGTCGCTCTTCAATCCCGCATGAAATTATCACAGCTTCGTAATATCATATTTGCTCACCCTACCTTATCTGAATCCATCCAGGAAGCAACAAAAGGCTAAAAATGGCATTTAAGCTGTTTGATCTGGGCTTAGCCGATTTCCAATCAGCCTGGGATTTCCAAAAGAAAATATTTTTGCAGGTAAAACAAAAAGAATTATTTTCAGCGCTTATTCTTTGTCAGCATAAACCAGTAATCACCCTGGGCAGGAAGAGCAAAAGAGAAAATATTTTAACTGAAGAAACAGAACTGGAAAGGTCAAATATAAAAACTTATCAGATTGAGCGGGGAGGAGATGTAACCTATCATGGGCCAGGACAGTTATGCATATACCCAATAGCTAATCTTGCCTATTTTAAAAGGGATATAAACTGGTTTTTAAGGAGCCTTGAGGCAACGCTTCTTGAGGTTCTTTTTGATTTTGGAATTAAGGCAGAGGCCATACCAGGCCTGACCGGAATATGGGTAAACTCCACACAGACAAATGTAGGTGTTGAGTCAAAACAAGAGAAGATTGCCTCTATAGGCATCGCCATAAGAAACTGGATAACCTTTCACGGCGCAAGTTTAAATATTAAAAGGGATGATTTAGCGAATTTTAGCTTGATTCGACCTTGCGGTCTGGATATAATAATGACATCGATGGAAGATGTTTTGGGAAAAGAGGTTAGGATTAATAGGGTTAAAGAGACTTTAAAAAGGAGATGGTATGAAACAAGTAACTTTGCCAGAACTGGGTGAGGGAATCGAAAGCGCAAATGTAACCTTTTGGTATTTTAAAGAAGGAGATACCGTAAAGGAGAAGGATGATTTAGTAGAATTAGCTACTGACAAAGCTGCATTCAATCTACCCAGCCCTTGCTCAGGCAAGCTTGCGAAAATTCTGCACCAGGAAGGCGACACAGTAAAGGTCGGCGAGGTATTAGCGAATATCGAAGAGACTGGCTAACTAAGATTTTTTTAAGATTTATATTGACAATTAGAAAATAATAGTGAATAATAGAGAGTATATGTAGGAGGTTTTTTTATGGATTCAGAGGTTTTGACTTTTGAGGAAGCAAAGAGTTTCTTAAAGGTGAGTAACTCTACTCTCTATCGCCTTGTTCAAAAAAGAAAAATACCTGCTTCAAAAGTCGGCCGTTCCTGGAGATTTAGAAAAGAGAAGCTCATATCCTGGCTTGAAACACAGGAGAACAATTTACCGAGTAAGAAATAATCTGTGTAATCATAACTTTATTTACTCGAAAAAGCAACATATGGGTTATTGGATAATAAGATTCATTCTCATCGCTATATTTAAATCGCTCTTTAAACTTAAGGTAGAGGGGTTAGAAAATCTTCCTCAGAAAACTAATTTTATAGTGATTGCTAACCATACCAGCTTTCTTGATCCCCTCGTTGTAGGAACAGCTATCCCAAAAAGGATTTATTGGTTAGCCATAAGGGATATTTATAACGTATACTGGCTTGGGTGGTTCATGAAGATTGCCGAGGCTTTACCAATCGGCGGTTCATCAGATAAAGCAGCCTATTTATTGACAAAAAATAAAAATATAGGCATATTTCCAGAGGGAACGCGCAGCTCCAGCGGAGAACTCAGGGAATTCAGAAGAGGAGCAGCGCTATTAGCGTTTAAGACCGGAAGGCCCATTGTTCCCTGCGCAGTTCTGGGAGCATCTGAGGCGCTTCCTAAAAAAGCTAAATTCCCTAAATTAGCACCATTGAAGGTAAAGATAGGCAAGCCAAAATTTTTTATTAAAAAATTTGAGAGTGTTATTGATGATATATATTTACAGGATGGTACTATTAAACTAAGAAATACAATTAAGGAGATGTTAGATGCCGGATAAAGATTTGATAGAGATAAGGATATCCAGAATAATACCTGCCCAAAAATGGAGAGTAATACGTCTTATAACTAAGGTTTGGGAATTTCCTACATACATGCCTAATGTCAAGGAGGCATCTGTTATTCAAAGAAGCCACCGCGCAATGAAGACAAAATGGCGAGTAGAGGTTGATAAAATTTCATTAAACTGGGTAGAAGAAGATTCGCTCGCACTTCGCAAAAATTCTATTTATTTTAAAGCCATTGAAGGGGATTTGCAGGAATTCAAAGGAGAATGGGCATTTAGAGATCATCCAGAGGGCACTGAGGTTATAGTAAATGTATATACAAAAGTTGGTATCCCGGCAATTAAAGATTTTGCAGATGCCTATATTAAGGATCTGCTCACCAGGAACTTTTCAGCTATATTAGAGGCTTTGGAGAATCGAATAATATCCATAAAATACTCAAGCTTCAAGCGTGGCGAAAGCAAAAAGATAGCGGGTTTTGGCATTATAGGCCACTTCTATAATTTTAACCACCTGGCAAGATGCCTAAAGATGTTGAATCCGAATTTCAAAATGCCATCAAGGGAGTTTTTGAGCAGGTTATTTAGCATAACCCCTTCTTTTAAGATGTATGAAATGAAAGAGTTCAAGTCTAAAACCGGGGATGCCACTCACGGTTGCTTTATTGTTTGCACATTCATACCTGATATGCTAACTCAGGATATGTATACTGTTTACTCCAAGGTAGTCCACGCCTGCAAATTGGCAGAAAAATTCGGAGTAGGCATTGTAACGCTGGGAGGGTTTGCCTCTATGGTTGGTGAGCGGCTTGGGCACCAGATAAGTGAAGAGGTAGATATACCCATTACTACAGGAAATACCTATACTGCTGCATTAGCGGTTGAGGGAATCCAGAAAGCAGTCCAACTTCTGGAAAAGGAACTAAAAGACCTAAAGGTAACTATAGTCGGAGGCACAGGCGATATAGGCAGCGCTTGCGCCCGCTTATTATCTGATGATGCTAAGCAAATAACCTTAACCGGTAGGACCAAGTCTAATCTGCGCCTTCTCAGGTCTGAGCTCAGAAAAAAACGCAAGGCAAAAATCTATGCTACTACCAATAATGAAAAGGCGGTTAAGGATGCAGATGTAGTTATAGCAGCAGCAAGCACCTCCGCCTCCATACTCAAGATAGATTGGTTTAAACCCGGCTCAATTATCTGCGACCTGGCTTATCCTAAGAATATCTCTTACACGCCTACAGACAGGAGGGATATTCTGATATTCTCAGGCGGACTGGCAACCTCGCCTACGCCTATAGATACAGGAATTGATATGGGGCTTCCCTCTCCTAATATTTCCTACGGATGTTTCGCTGAGGTAATACTATTAGCGCTGGAACACCGTTATGAGAATTATAGCTACGGCAGAGGAAAGATAAGCTCAGAAAAGATGAACGAGATGAGAGGGTGGGGGATTAAACACGGTTTTGGGTTAGCCCCATTTTTCTGGGCGGATAGATCAATCGGAAAAGACGATATCGAGCAAATAAAGAAGGCTTCAAGAAATGCTTGAGCAATTATTAGATTTCTCAAATTATCATTATAACCCTCACGCCATACCATTAATCTTGGTAAGCGTAATCATCTTTCCTATAGGCTTATTTATATTTCTGCAAGCAAAGAAAGTAGTAAAGAACGTCGCCTTTTTTCTTCTTTGTTCCAGCTTAAGCTTCTGGCTTTTTACAATGGGTTTTGTCTATTTCTCGAATAATTCCCATACGGCCTTGCTGTGGTACAAATACTTCACCTTCTTTGGCGTAATCAGCATAATGCCAAACGCCTATTTATTTTCTGCTGCCTCATCTGGCCTTTTAACAAAACAACGCAAATATGTAATTGGCTCTTACATTTTATTTTATATTTTTTATATCCTGACGCTTACAACAGATAAATTCATAAATTCAGCAACTCGCTATTTTTGGGGATATTATCCAAGCTATGAGCCAATGACTTACATAGTCTTACTTTTTTATGTTATGGACTTTATCGCCATCCAGGGAAATCTATGGTTTGCCTATAGAAAAGAAAAGATACCCATAAAAAGGGCTCAGGTTTTAACCATAGCCATTGGTTTTATAATTGGTTTTACTGCCTCGGTCGATTTTGTGGCAAAAATTTGGCCGATATCAATATATCCTTTTGGATTTTTTCCCATATTTATTTTTACCTGCCTTCTGGCCTATTCTGTTATCAGGCACAAGGCGTTTGACATTGAGACAGTTGTTCACAAGACAGCTCTATGGATTTTGTCATTTTCTTTTGTAATCATCCCCATCTTTTTCCTGTACAGATGGGGTTTTTCATATTTAAGAGAATCTACTGCCCTGCAGATTGGGTTCTGGTTGATGAGTTTTCTGATACTGGCTCTTTACCTTCGCGTAATCCAGCCAAAGATAGACCACTTTTTCCAGCGGCGGGCATATAATTTAGATGAGATTGCCAGTCGGTTTACAGAAGAGCTCGTTCATTTAAGGGGGGTTGATAAATTAGTCCAGCGGATAGAGGATACAATTTCCGATACATTGTATTCCCGGCAAGTCGGCATATTTATTTATAATCAGGCTGAAGAAAGATATAAATTGGCAAAGGTAAAAGATAAATCCGGTGAGGTTGCTGAATTAAGCGAAAAGAATCCATTTTTATTATGGTTAGCCCAAAATGATAAAATCGTATATAGAGAATTCATTGATATAGACCCCGTATATGACACCATCAGAGAAGAGGCGAAGAATTATTTTGATTTAACAAAGGCTATTATGGCGATACCATTAGTCTTGAGTGAGAGGTTATTGGGGATAATCAATTTAGGAGGAAAGGTTAATCTTAGGCGTTACAGCGCATCTGAATTCCACTTTTTAACTGCACTGAAAAATCAATCCACCATTGCTATATCCAATTCTTTACTCTATGAAAATATAGAGGAGCAAGTCAGGCAAAGGACAAAGGAATTAGTAGAGGTGCAAAAACAGCTTGTTCAGGTAGAAAAGATGGCTACCGTTGGTACATTAGCAGGCGGCGTGGCTCATGAAATCAACAATCCCTTAACCGCAATATTAACCAATGTTCAGATGCTTTTAGACTCTAACGGTAAAGTTAATGATGAGTCAAATATGGAATCCCTTGAGCTTATAGAAGAAGCAACCAAGCGCTGCCGCTCTATAGTTAAGAAATTGATGACCTATGCCAGAAGGCCCTTAGAATCTGCAGAGGCAACTAAACTCAACTTTTTAGATGTGGTTAACAAGGTAATTTCCTTTCTTGGCTATCAATTAGAGCAAGACAACATTACAATAATCACCGAAGCAAAGGATGATGAGTATATAGTCATGGGCAACCACAATGAATTAGAGCAGGTAATAACAAATATAATCTTAAATGCAAAAGATGCTATAAAGCGAATAAAGAAAGCAGGCTCGATATACATATATCCCTCAAAAAGCAACGATTGGATAAAGATTAATATTAAGGATGGGGGTATTGGTATGTCTAAGGACATAATTCCCAGAATATTCGACCCGTTTTTTACTACAAAGGAAGTGGGCAAGGGAGTTGGCCTTGGACTTTCTATTTGCCAGGCCATTATTGAGAAACACAATGGTTCAATTACCGTTCAATCCGAACCTAATAAGGGCAGCATTTTTACAGTGCAACTGCCAAACGCAGAGAAAAAAAGTGTAGTTAAAACTGAAGTCTAATTATATGGGGAGGAGACAAATGGCAAAAAGTATTTTGATAATCGACGATGAGCAATTGGTAACCAAGAGCCTACAGAAGCTGCTTAAAAAAGAGGGTTATAATGCAGTAGTTGCCACAAGCGGACATGAAGCAATTGAAAAAATCAAAAGCTCAGAGTTTGATTTGATTGTTTCTGACGTAAGGATGCCCAGTATTAATGGGATAGAGACCATTGAGAAGATACGTCAGATTCGCCAGGAAAGCGGTAAAGGACATATTCCCGAAATTCTTATCACCGGTTATGCTGATGAAGATAAGTATAAGAGCGCAATAAAGTTAGGGGTCAGGGATTATTTATTTAAGCCCTTTGACACAAACAAGTTCTTAGAAGTAATTAAGAGGAATTTAGATGTCACTGAAAAATAAGGTCGCCATAATTAGCGGAGCCAGCCGGGGCATTGGTCGAGCAATAGCCCTTGAATTAGCCAAAGAAGGGGTAAATATCGCCTTTAATTATTTAGAAAATAAATCTGCGGCAGAAAAATTGGAAAAGGAGGTTAAAGACATCGGCGTTAAATCAAAGGGCTCACAGGTAGATATTAAGGATTTTGAGGCTGTATCTGATTGGGTTAAGAGTGCAAAGAAGCTTTTCGGCGGACTGGATATCTTAGTAAATAATGCAGGGATTATTAATGATAAGGCGCTAATGTTTATGGAAAAAGACGATTGGCAGAAGGTAATTGATACAAACCTGGGAGGAGTCTTTAACCTCACAAGCGCAGTAATTACCGGCTTTTTAAAACAAAATAGCGGAAATATTATAAATATTACCTCTGTAAGCGGAATTGTAGGTATGTCTCAGCAGACAAATTATTCTGCTTCAAAGGCGGGTGTAATAGGCTTTACCAAGGCATTAGCAAAAGAGGTAGCAAAATACAATATCAGGGTAAATGCTGTAGCTCCCGGCTATATTGAAACAGACATGGTAAAGAGACTAAAAGAGAAGCGCAGAGACGAATTACAAAAAAATATACCCCTAAATAGATTTGGACAGCCTGAGGAAGTAGCTAAGGCAGTTAAGTTCTTGGTAAGCGAATCTGCTGATTATATCACCGGCCAAACCATAATAATAGATGGAGGGTTAAGTATTTCATGAAGAGCCCAAGGATTGTAATCTCAGGCGTAGGAGTAATTGCTCCCAATGGAATTGGCAAGGAAGAATTCTGGGAAGCATTAAAAGAAGGGCGCTCCGGGATAAGGCAGATTTCTGTTTTTGATTCATCTCTATTTAAAACCCACCTGGCAGGAGAGGTAATTAATTTTGAGGTTGAGAAGTTCTTAGGCACTAAGGGATTAAGGAATTTAGATAGAAGCACTAAGTTTTTATGCTCTGCGGCAAAACTTGCTTTAGAAGACGCGGGTCTTCAAATTACTGAGGAGAATACCAATGATATTGGGGTGATTACCGCGACTACTTTATCGGTAATTTGGAATGTCGCTGACTTTAGTAGAGAGGCTGAAGAAGAAGGCCCTCGATTTGTTAATCCTGCTATGTTTCCCGGTACTACTATTAATGCTCCTTCAAGCCAAGTCTCCATTAAGTTCAAAATAAAAGGTTTTAACACCACAGTTTCCACAGGCTATACTGCAAGTCTGGATGCCCTCAAATATGCCGTAGATTTTATAAGATTAGGCAGGGCAAAAGTGGTATTGGTGGGCGGTGTAGAGAGTTTATTTTTCCAAAGTTTTGTAGGGTTTTATAAACTTGATTTTCTTGCTGGAATTAAAGGAGAAGAAATATCCTGCCCTTTTGATAAGAGAAGAAATGGGATAATATTGGGAGAAGGTGCAGGGGTTTTAGTTATTGAAGAAGAAAATCATGCAAGAGAAAGAAATGCTAAAGTTTACGCTGAGGTACTTGGCGCTGAGAGTCTCTTTGATGCCTACCGAAGTGGCAGGTATCATCCTTATATGGAAGGTCTAAAAAGGACAATGTCTGGAGCGATAGAAGATTCCGGCTTAAACAAAGAGGATATTGATTATATTTCTGCTGCAGCCAACTCAGTTCCAGAGCAAGATAAATTAGAGACTCAGGTTATAAAGGAGTTTTTTGAAGATAAAGCAAAGGAAATCCCAATTAGCTCAATCAAGTCAATGATAGGCGAGGCAGTAAGTGCATCAGGAATCTTTCAGCTTTGTGCCTCTGTTGGCTCTATAGATAAGAAGTTCATTCCTCCTACAATAAACTATAAAGAATCCGATCCTGACTGTGATCTTGATTATGTTCCTAATAAATCAAGAGACCAAGAAATCAGGAATGTTTTGATAAATAATTTTGGTCCCGGAGGCAATAACGCCTCGGCAATAATTGGAAAATACGAATAAATATAATTGGGAAAGTCTAAAAACTTTAGAGCGTTATGGAAGATAATAAAAGAGTAGTAGTTACAGGCTTAGGAGTAGTTTCATCTGTAGGTATAGGCAAAAAGACATTTTGGGATGCTATACTCAGTGGTAAATCAGGCATAAGCGAAATCAGTTCTTTTGATACCAGTGTCTTTAGATGCCATCGCGGAGGAGAGGTAAAGGATTTTGACCCTCAAGATTTTATTCCTAAAAGAAAGATTAAATTTTTAGGTAGAGCATCCCAACTGGCAATTTCCGCTTCACAATTAGCCTTAGATGATGCTAATCTTTCCTTAAAGAATATACCAAAGAAAAGAACAGGTGTGATTATAGGCACTACAATGGGAGAAAGGCCTCTCGAAGAATTAATTCAGGTTTGGGTTAAAGGAGGATTAAAAGACATTGATAGGTTAAGGGTATTACAGGCTTCAGCAAATAACATCTCTGCTAACATCGCCATATACTTTAAAGCGCAAGGCCAGAATTATCTTTTTCCTACAGCCTGTGCTGCGGGAAACTATGCCATTGGTTATGGATTTGATTTAATCAGAAATGATAATTTGGATTATATTTTAGTAGGGGGAGCAGATGCCTTTTCTTATTATGCATTTATTGGCTTTCAAAGCATTTATGCAATGGCTCAAGAGAAATGCCAGCCTTTTGATAAGAATAGAAAAGGAATGATGTTGGGTGAGGGCGCTGGAATTTTACTTTTAGAAAGATTGGATTTAGCCCTTAAAAGAGGCGCAAATATCTATGCCGAGATTTTAGGTTATGGCCTTTCTTGTGACGCCTATCATCCAACTGCATCTGACCCAAATGGAATTGCAAATTCATTAGAAAAGGCATTTAAAGAAACTGGTTTAACCTATAAGGATATTGATTATGTTTGTGCGCACGGCACAGGCACAGCTTTAAACGATAAGGTTGAATGTCAGGCAATTAAGCAGGTATTTAAAGAACGGCGTAAAGATGTCCCCATAAGTTCATTAAAATCTATGATTGGACATCCAATGGGTGCTGCCTCTGCAATTGAGGCAGTAGCCTGCTCTCTTGTAGTTAAAGAAGATATGGTGCCTCCAACCATAAATTTCGAAATCCCTGATCCGGAATGCGATTTAGATTGCGTTCCCAATACAGCAAGGAAGAAGAAAGTAAACATTGCCTTAAATAACGGTTTTGCCTTTGGCGGAAATAATTCCTGTTTGGTGATTAAGAAGTTTCAAGAATAAATTATGGAGGTATGAGGTATGGGAGAAAAGAATTTTGAGCAAATTAAAAAAGAGATAAAAAGTATGATTTCAGAGATTATTGAGGTTTCTGAAAGTAAATTAACTGAAGATGCCCGATTTGTAGAAGACCTTGATGTTGACAGTATGAGGGCATTAGAGATTGTTGCCAGTATTGAGAAGAAATACAAGGTAGCAATCCCTGAAGACCAAATCCGGACCCTGCGTTCACTAAAAAACATTTATGATTTACTGGAGAAATCAATAAAGAAATAATATGGAAAATGCCTGGGATATACAAAAAATTCAAGAAGTCCTGCCTCAAAAATACCCCTTCCTTTTCATCGATAATGTATTAGAGATAGATAAAAAACAAGAAAAAGTCATCTGCCTTAAAAATGTAACTGTAAATGATTATTTCTTTAAAGGCCACTTTCCGGGGAATCCTATTCTTCCGGGAGCGATTATTATTGAAGCAATGTCGCAGGCAAGCATCATTCTTTTTAGTGTATTTAAACCTGAAGTTGCTAAAAAGAAGCCTGATTATTATTTGGCAAAAGTAGAGTCCCGATTCTTAAAACCGGTAAGGCCTGGAGACCAGCTTATTTTAGAGGCAAAAAAAGAAAAGATGCTGCAAAATGCAGGTATAGTAAAAGCAACTGCAAAGGTAAATGACGAGGTTGTAGCTGAGGCTCATATTATGTTTGGGGTTAAGCAGAAGGATGAAAAATAGAAAGACAGTTTTTCTTACAGGCTCAACTGGTTTGGTAGGCTCCTATCTTTTAAAAATATTACTTCAAAACGATTGTAAGGTTTACGCTCTGGCAAGGAGAAAGGATAATAAAGATGCCAGAGCCAGGGTGATAGATGTTTTAAAATTCTGGGATAAGAAAACTCTACCAAAAAAATTTACTAATTTAGTAGTGCTGGAAGGGGATATAGCAAAGGAGAATTTAGGCTTAAGTAAAAAGACTATAGATTTATTGAAAAAAGAGATAAAGGAAATTTTTCATTGTGCCGCAGTTACTGAATTCAATTGGCCCTTAGAAGATATTAGAAAGATAAACGTAGAGGGAACAAGAAATGTTTTAGATTTAGCTGTTCAATGCTACAGAAAAGGCAACTTTAAAAAGGTAAGCCATATAAGCACTGCCTATGTTTGCGGAGACCATAAAGGAACATTCAGAGAAACGGATTTAGATGTAGGCCAAAGATTCAATACCACATATGAGCAAAGTAAATTTGAGGCAGAGAAGTTAATCCAACAATATAGAAAGAAAGGATTATGGATAGATATTTTCAGGCCACCATTTATTATCGGAGAATCAAAAACTGGAAAAACCATCGCATTCAGACAAGGTTTTTATCAGCTTTTACATATTTGGAATTTAGAAATATTTGATTACTTTCCAGGGAAAGAATATTTTATGGATATAGTATTTGTAGATGACCTTTGCAAAGCTATTTTGAATATTTCTTTCGAATCATCAAATTCAAATAAGAATTATCATCCTTTTGGTTGTAAAACTGCTCCTTTTGGAACAATTTTAGATATCTCAAGTAAATTTTTAGGATTTAAGAAGCCTAGGTTAGTAACTCGGCATAGATTTTTAAAAATTAATCCCACCCCTGTTCAGAAAATGATATTAAACAATAATATTTTTTTATTTAACAGTAATGTGAAATTACATTCCAAATTAACTAACGATTTTTTAAAAAATTTCGGCTTTAAGTTTTTAAATTTCAATAAAATGTTTTTATTAAGGTCGCTACGGTATTGTCTTAGCACCAACTTTCTTAAAAGGGAAAGAATACTATATTGATAAAATGAACCCAAAAGGACTAAAAAAAGACGAATATGATGTAGTAATCATTGGTGCAGGCATTGGAGGCCTTGTCTGTGGCTGTTATCTGGCTAAAGCGGGAATGAAGGTGTTGATAGTAGAACAGCATAGTAGTCCTGGTGGATATTGCACTTCGTTTAAACGGAAAGGTTTTATATTTGATTCTGCTGTACACTACTTAGGTAGCCTCAGAGAAAAAGGGCAATTAAGGAAAATTTATAATGAATTGGGATTAAATAAAAAAGTGGAAATACTAAGAAATGATCCATCTGATATGTTTATTTTTACTGGTAACAAAATTCGTATTAGAAATGATCCTGAAGCAACAATTTCTGAATTTCAAGAAAATTTTAAAAAAGAAGCTCTCAATATAAAAAAATTTTTTGATTTTATTTATAAATCTGATTTCACTGAGTTGTTCATCAAATTAAAAAATAAGGTGTTTAAAGATATCTTGGACGACTATTTTAAGGATTTTAAACTTAAGTCAATATTAGGGCTCTTATTAGGAAATATTGGTCTGCCTCCATCTAGGGCTTCGGCATTGTCCAGCGCCATCCTCTATAGAGAATTTATATTGGATGGGGGTTATTATCCAAAAGGGGGAATACAGGCTTTCCCAAATGCCTTGGTTGAGCAATTTAAAGAATTTGGCGGAAAGATTATACTTGGCAAAAAAGTAGAGACAATCATAGTAAAAAATCAAACTGTCAAAGGAGTAGGGGTAAATAAAGATGATTTTATACAGTCAAGAGTTGTTGTTTCTAATGGCGATGCTACTCAAACATTCTTAAAGCTTATTGGCAAGAAACATCTGCCATTAAAATTTAGAAATAAAGTTGAGTCGCTCGAAATTTCTCCTTCTGCATCTATAGTATACTTAGGATTAAATAAAAATTATAGCGGTGTATTAAAAGACAGGTGCAGTTGGTGGCTTTATACTACTGATAGCTTTGATTTGGAAAAGATGTATTCGGATTTGAATAGAAAAGATAAGCCCTATTCAAACGATATTGTTTTTTGTACTTTTCCATGTTCGAGGGATCAATCTTTATCTCCTCCAAATTCTGAGTGTATTCTGTTAATTATTCTTTCAAAAGGAATGAACAAAGAATTTTGGCAAAATAATAAATATTCGTTGGCAGAAAGTTTAATAAAAAAAGTAGAAAATTTTATCCCAAATTTATCAAAATCCATTGTTATCAAAGAGGTGGCAACCCCTCTAACCTTAAATAGATATACTTTAAACAAAGATGGTGCATCTTATGGATGGTCATCAATTCCTTCTCAAATAAATTCAAATATTATGCCAAAAGAGACATTTATTAAGAATCTATACTTAGCAGGCCATTGGGTGACACAAGGTATGGGCCAAGGAGGAGTATCTACTGTTGCTTATTGCGGGAAAAATGTTGCCAGGTCGATTACCAAGAATATGAAAACTAATTAAAAAATGAGCTTTTATTCTCTTTTTCCATTTTTGGGTAGTTTATTTGCATTATTTTTAGGCTCTTTAGTTTTTATTAAACAAAAAAAATCGCCTGTTAACCGTGCATTTAGCCGCTGTTCATTCTTAACATTCATATGGTTATTTTTCTACGCATGTTTATACTCGGCAAAAACAGAAACGAACGCCCTTTTTTGTATAAAAATAGGTTACACTGCTGTAATTTTAATGCCTGTGGCCTTTTATCATCTTACTTATTCACTTCTGAATCTAAAATCTCATAAAAAAATACTCATTTTTGCATACAGTATAAGTTTTCTATTTGTTTATTTTCTCCATAGATCAGACTATTTTATTACTGGCCTATTTAGATATTTTTGGGGATATTATCCTAAAGCTGGAATTTTACATCCTTTTTATTTGGCGCTTGTTTTTATTATTGCTCTTAGTTGTGATTTTATTGTTTTTAAGCATTGGTGGAAAGTAAGAAAAGAGGCATCATTATATAAACAGCGACTTTTGTATATTTTCTTAGCTTTCGCTATCATTTCTTTCATTTGTATAGACTTTATCCCGAATTATGGCTTTGAAATATATCCTTTCGGGTTTGTGTTTGTTCTGCTTTTCGTAGCCATCATTGCTTACGCCATCGTCAAATACCGCCTTATGGATATTACCCTCACTATCACCCGCACAGGCATATTTGTTACGCTGTATACTCTGGTTTTAGGGTTGCCCTTTATTCTAGCTACTTTAGGAAAAGATTGGCTGGTAGGGCTTTTGGGCACCAATTGGTGGTTTGGCCCCTTAATATTGATGGCGGTTTTAGCTACAGCCGGTCCATTTATCTATATCTTTCTTCAAAGAAGAGCAGAGGCAATTCTTTTGCGTGAACAGCGTAGATATCAAGATACCCTAAAACAAGCAGCGGCTGGAATGACCCGCATTCGCGACCTGCAAAGATTATCAAGTTTGATTGTGCATATTGTTACCAGAACTGTACGAATTTCACATTCAGCAATATATTTGTTTGAGCCAAAATCAGAACAATATCTCTTAGAGGCAGGCAGAAATCTAAGCAAGGAGCAACCACCTTCAATAAACAAGGACAGCTCTTTAATTGTGAGTTTGGAGATTGAAAAACAACCTCTAATCTATGAAGAGATAAAACAGAAGGCCCAGATTAACCCCACACCTATTTTTCAACAATTAGAAGAGCAGATGCGAATTATGAATGCCTCAGTTCTTGTGCCCAGCCTCTTAGAAAATAGATTATTAGGTTTCCTTGTTTTAGGAGATAAGCGCTCTGGAAAAATCTACACTACAGAAGACCTGGATGTCTTCTCTGTGCTGGCCAGCCAGGCAGCTTTAGCTATTGAGAATGCGCAGTTTATTCAAGAGGCGCAGGCAATGCAAGAACAGATTGCTCAGGCAGAGAAGATGGCTACAGTTGGAACAATGGCTGATGGGCTTTCACATCAGATAAATAATCGCCTTCATGCGCTTTCTATGATTGCCGGAGATACATTGGATACGCTTAAATTGGCAAATACTGAGAATTATACAGAAGAGGCAAAAAAGATTTTGGGCGAGATAAAGTATGCCTTAGAGCGCATCCAATCCAATGTTCTACAAGGAAGGGATGTAGTAAGCGGCTTGCTTAAGTATTCGCGCAAAGGCGCAGAGGGTTTCGCTGTAGTAAGTATGGATGAGGTTCTTGATGGGGCTTTAGAGATGGCAAAATTTAAGGTGAAGCTTTCTGAGATTGATGTGGTGCGGGAATACCCGCCAGACTTACCTAAGATTAAGGTAAACCTCACGCAATTGCAGGAGGTCTTTTTTAATCTTATTGATAATGCTTATGATGCGATTAGGGAGCGCAAGGATACGTTAAAAGAGCAGGATTTTCGCGGAAAGGTTACCATAACCTCTGAGCAGCCAACTGATAATTTCTTGAGGATTATCTTTGAGGATAACGGCATTGGTGTAAGGAATGAAGATAAACGCAAGGTGTTTACGCCGTTTTTTACTACCAAGGTTTCCTCGCGGCAAGGCACCGGCCTTGGGCTTTTTGTTATCCAGAGGATTATCAATCAGATACATCAGGGAGAAATTAAATTTGAGTCTGAATACGGCAAAGGCACGCGTTTTATCCTTGATTTACCATTGGTAAAATAGTATTATTAGAAGATTGCTTAAGAACGACTGTCTTGCGCAGATTAGCACAGATAAAAGCCGCAAGATGAGCACAGATATCAACAAAGTAGCGAGTAGAGAGTAGCAAGTAGCGAGAGAATAAGTATATTATTAAAAAAGGAGTGGAAATGCCAAAGCTATTAATTGTTGATGATGAGCTGGATGTGCGAGAATTCGCAGCGAATTTTTTTCGCAAGCGAAAGATTGAGGCAGTTATTGCTGGCGACGGACAGCAGGCTCTGGACTTATTTGAGAAAGAAAAGCCTGACCTTATTCTTCTGGATATAAAGATGGAGGGTATGGATGGGGTTGAGGTTTTAAGGCGATTAAAGGAGAAGGATAAAGAGGTTAGGGTAGTGATGGTTTCCGGTAAGAAGCCTGAAGAAGAGGATGTATTTAATCGGTGCAAGGAATTGGGCGCTTTGAATTATATCCATAAGCCCTTGGAATTGGATGAGTTGGAGAGGGTGGTGTTGGCGATATTGCATTAAGAATGTTACCTAAGGTTACGTAAGGTTTCCAAATGTTACGTAAGGTTACAAAAATAAGAAAATCAGCTTATGAGGATTTAAAGTTTTATCAAGATATATGTGAACTTCGTAGATTTGTTTACAGGATTACAGAAAGATTTAAAAGGAGTCATCCAAGATTAGTTTCTCAGATGAGGGATGCTGCACGTTCTGCAAAGCAGAATATCAGGGAAGGATACAGAAAAGGATCTGTCGGAGAATTTATCCGCAGCATAAAAATAAGTCAAGGCTCATTGGAAGAGTTGAGCGGAGATTGCGAAGATTGCAATGAAGATAATTTGATTACGAAGGATGAATTTAATAGATTCGCAAGGTTATTCCAAAGTGCAAGCTATATGTCAACACGCTATCTTGAGTCTTTGTATAAAATGGAACGTGAAGGTACTTGGAGAGTTCCCGGAAACAGTTATCGTAAAAAGTAACCTTACGGAACGTTATGTAACCTTATGGAACTTTATGTAACCTTATACAATTATGGCCATAGATTATAAAAAGGAGTTAGAGGGTGCGGCAAGGAGTATGATTTTGGTGCATGAGCCTGATACCCTTATTAAGATGATTGTCAGGCTGATGGTGCAAAAGGTAAGGGTTCTTCATGCGGGGATCCTGCTGCACGATGATACTCTGAATTCCTATATCCTTCGCGTCTCGCGTGGGCCTTCAGGGGTTAAGATTCCTCGGGAATTTGCCCGTATGGATTACGATAATCCCTTAATTCGTTTCTTCCGAGAGCGAAAGGATAAAGAGATTTTAGGAGACGGCCTAATTATTTATCAAGAAGCAAAGAAGCTTTTAAAAAAGGGGCTTAAGCCGCAAGCAAAGAAGATTCTCTCCGGGGCGTTGTATCAGATGGAGATAATCGGAGCGGTAGTTTGTATCCCCAGTTACTTTCGTGAGGATTTATTGGGGATATTATTTATGGGAAAGAAAAGGCACGACAGGGATTTTCAGCGTAAGGAATTAGATTTCTTTGTTGCCCTTTCCTATGATGTGGCAATGGCAATTCGCAATGCCCGGCTCTTTAAGCAGCTTCAGGATGAATTGAATAAAAGAGAGCAGCTCTTTATAAATACAACAATCACTCTTGCTGCAGCAATCGAAGCCAAAGACCACTATACGCGAGGCCACACTGATCGGGTAACTTATGTCTGCCTGGAAATTGGTAAGAAGCTATTGGAAAAAAAAGATGCGCACTTTGATAGCAACTTTTTAGAGCAGTTACATATTGCCGCACTCCTACATGATCTCGGAAAGATTGGCATACCTGAAAGCATCCTTAACAAGAAAGGCCCATTAACTGATGAGGAGTGGCGGAAGATGAAACAGCATCCGGTAATCGGGGCTAAGATATTACAACCGATAAAGGAATTGAAAGCAGCAATTGAAGGCGTTAAGTATCACCATGAGCGCTACGATGGCAAGGGTTATCCGGAAGGCCTGGATAATGGCAAGATACCAATGATTGCAGCCATAATTTCCTTAGCGGATGCCTTTGATGCAATGACGTCCGTGCGGCCTTATCGTGGTGCAAAGAGTAAAAAAGAGGCAATCTTAGAGATTAAACGCTCATCCGGTCAGCAATTCCATCCTGAGGTCGTATCTGCATTTATCCGACTCTGTGAAGAAGGCAAAATCTAAATGGGAAGCAAACGCATCCTCTTGATGCATATCTCCAATATCTCTGGGCATCGCAGCGCAAGTCTCGCCATAGAAAAAGCGATTAAAACTAAATCCCCTAACACTGTAACCATGACTATAAATGCATTCAATTATGTTCATCCGCGCGGGGAAAAGGTGGTCAATTGTTTTTATATGCTTATGATTCAGAAGCTGCCGTTCATCTGGAAGAATCTCTATGATAACACTTACTGGATTAGAAAGACTGACAGGGCTAAAGAGTTTATACATAATTTTAATCTACCAAAATTAGAGGCTTTATTTAGTGGCTTTCGCCCTGATGTGATTGCTACTACCCAGGCTTTTCCCTGTGGGATGGTTGCTGATTTTAAGCGAATCAAGGGAGTCAATACTCCCTTGGTAGCGGTTTTGACAGATTTTGTTCCGCATTCCTACTGGGTCTATGATAACGTGAATTACTATATTACCCCTTCTGAAGAGGTTAAGCAGAGGCTTACCAGGAAGGGGATAAATCCTGAGCGCATAAAGGTCTTTGGCATTCCATTCGATCTTAAGTTCAATCAGGATTTAGATAAAATCCAGATAAGGAAAAAGCTCAACTTAGATAATAGCCTGTTTACGATTCTAATTATGGGTGGGGGGCAAGGCTTGGGTCCGATTAAAGGTATAATCAACGCATTGGAGAAGCTTAAATTTGATTTTCAAGAGATTGTGGTCTGTGGAACGAATCGGCGGGTTTATGGCTGGTTAAAAAAGAGGCTGGCTAATTATAAAAAGAGGATTTCCCTGTTTGGCTATGTACAGAATGTAGAGGAATTGATGTCTGTAGCGGATATAATCATAACCAAGCCAGGGGGTATAACCTGTGCCGAGGCATTAAGCAAGAGGTTGCCTATGCTTATAATCTCTCCCATCCCGGGCCAGGAGGCGAATAATACCGCTTATTTAATTGCGCAGGGCGCGGCAATAAAAGTAGATAAACCCAAAGAATTAATAAATATAGTAGGCGATTTATATAACCACCCGGAGAAATTAAAGGAATTATCTGATGCTGCCTTGCGGATAAGTAAACCTAATGCAGCAGGAGATATTGCACAGCTTTTGTTAGGGTTATGATTTATTATTTAATATACAAATTAGGGGCATTTGTTGCGCTTCATTTACCTCTGAAAATAGCCTATAGGTTTGCGATATTTTTGTCAGACATACATTATTTATTTGCTGATAAAGACCGCGCCAATGTAATGGCTAACCTAAAAGCAATATTCCCCGATAAAAGTCTTCCAGAAATCAGATCTATACGACGGAAGGTGTTTAGGAATTTCGCCAAGTATCTGGTAGATTTTTTTCGCTTTTCTTTACTCGATGAAGAAAATATAAAAACAGTCATTCCTATAGTAAATAAAAATCATCTTGATGAGTCTTTAGCTAAAGGAAAGGGCGTTATTACCCTTACTGCGCATATAGGAAACTGGGAGTTAGGAGGGGTTGCGCTTGCGCTCTTGGGTTATTCAATTGGCGCTGTTGCCCTACCACACCGCCACAAAAGCGTGGATAACTTTTTTAACTATCAAAGAGAAAGAAAGGGAGAGATTGTAATCCCTTTTGGGCGGGCAGCACGTCAATGCCTTAATCTATTGCACGAAAACAAGATTATTGCCTTAGCAGGAGATCGAGCCTTTAATGAAATCGGGATACTTACGAATTTCTTTAATCTACCTACTTATTTACCTGAAGGCCCGGCTGCCTTTAGCCTTAAGACCGGCGCAGCAATAGTTCCGGGCTTTATAATCCGTAAACCCGATGATACATTCAATCTTGTATTTGAAAAGCCGATAGAATTTAATCCATCCGGAGACAAAGAAAAGGATACAATACAGCTTTTATTAAAGTGCAAGGCGCTAATTGAAGATTATATCCGGCGTTATCCCGAACAGTGGTTTATGTTTCGCAAATTTTGGGCCGAAGCAAAACCAAAAGATTACACCGACTCCATAATATGAGAACCTGCACAATTATTCCCACCTATAACGAATCTAATGCAATCGGTGATATAATCCAGCAGATTCGCCAGCAAGGCAGAGAGGTAGTAGTAATTGACGATGGCTCAACAGATACCACTGCGCAGATTAGCCAAAAATACGGGGCAGTTGTATTGAGGAATCTAAATAATCAAGGTAAGGGATTCTCGCTAATCCGCGGCTTACAATACGCCTTAGATAATAATTTTGATGCGGCAATTACTATGGATGGGGACGGACAGCACTCTCCGGAAGATTTCCCGCATTTTATCCAAAAAGGGCAATCTTCAGATGCAGCCATCATTATCGGCAATAGGATGCATAAACCTCGAAGGATGCCGATTATTCGAGTCTTGACAAACAAATTTATGTCCTCGCTTATATCCAAGCTTACCAAGCAAAAAATACCTGATACGCAATGTGGGTTTCGTTTAATAAAAAGAGAGCTACTGGAAAAGGTAAGATTTACCACCTGCCGCTTTGAGACTGAATCTGAAATATTAATTCAAGCCTCCCGCTTAGGATATAAAATCGAATCCATACCAATTAAATCCATCTATCGGAGGGAAAAAAGTAGAATCAATCCTCTTTTTGACACAATAAGATTTATCAATTTTATATGGCGCCAGATATGGAATATGTAGTCTTAAGAAAAAGAATGGTAGAGGAGCAGCTTATTCCTCGCGGCATAAAAGACCAGCGGGTTATCCAGGCCTTTCTTAAGGTAGAGCGCCACAAATTCATACCGGAGAAACTAAGAGGTAGTGCCTATGCAGATTATCCTGTGCCCATTGGAGAAGGACAAACCATATCCCAGCCCTATATTGTCGCCTTGATGACTGAATGCTTAGATTTATCAGGAACTGAGAAGGTTTTAGAGATTGGTACTGGCTCAGGATACCAGGCAGCGATATTGGCAGAGTTATCTGGCGAGGTTTATAGTATTGAAAGATTCCCCAGCTTAGCTAAGAGGGCAGAGTCTTTGTTTCAGGATTTGGGTTATTCTAATATTAAGATTAAAGTGGGGGATGGGACGCTGGGCTGGCCGGAAGAAGCGCCCTTCTCACGAATTATTATAACCGCTGCTGCGCCTGATGTTCCTTTGCCTTTGGCTGAGCAATTATCAGAAAACGGCAAGATGGTTCTGCCAAGGGGAGAAACCTACAGCCAGGTTCTGACTTTGGTTCAAAAGAAAAAGGGACAGCTTAAAGTAGAACCAATCTGCGGCTGCGTATTTGTCCCCCTAATCGGCGAATACGGCTACCCCGAATAGGGACATCCTTTTTGCCAATCGGGGGACATCCTTTGGGCTGAATACGAGGGTGTCCCTTTTAAAAATCTCCATAACAAATTTTGTTATCAATTCCAACTATGCAGTACTATGCATTAAAATATTGCCTTTTAATCTTAAGGCTTGTTAAAAATAATAAATAGAGTTAGAATAGGCATTGTAATGGACAAGGTAGCGAAAGAATTTGTCAAAATATGTGCTGAAACATTGCCAATTCTTGAGCCTGTATATGAATTTGGCTCTCATCAAGGGAAGGAACAAGAAGGCTTTGCGGACTTAAGACCCTTTTTTCCAAATAAGAAATACGTTGGAGCCGATATAATTAAAGGTGTCGGCGTAGATATTACTTTAAATCTCCATAATATAAATCTCGATTCTGAATCGGTCGGAACTGTTGTTATGGTTGGGACCCTTGAACATGTAGAATTTCCAAGAAAGGCAATTGCAGAAATTTATAAGATTCTTAATCCAAATGGAATTTTTATTCTGCATTCTGTAATGAATCACCCCTATCATAGCGCTCCTGATTATTGGAGATTTACCCCAGATGCTTTCGAAAGTCTTTTACGAGATTTTACTACTGTTATAATTGACTTTGCGGGTGAAAAGAAGTTCCCTGAGGCAGTGATCGCAGTAGCTTCAAAGAGAATACTTGATGATAAAGTAATAAAATTATACAAAGATAGAATTTGTCTTTGGAAGGCTTATTGTCATAAAATTGTAAGGCCAAGGTTATCTCGACTATTGTTGCCGCCAATATTATACGGATTGGACAGAAAGATTAAAAAAGCTTGGTTGAGAAGAAAAGAGAAAACAAAAATAAATAAAAGTCGTTATCGGTAGAGTGGGACACTTCTCCGAACAGCCTAAGAAACGTCCCTTGATTGGGTGAAGAAGTGTCCCTAAAAAGATGGAGTGGATTTTTAAATTACCAGAAGAGTTATCCGTAATTATCGTGGGAGTATTGCCTATATTTGAATTAAGAGGAGCGATACCGTTAGGCTTTTATCTGGAAATGCCGCTCACAAAGTTATTTATCTTAGCAGTTATAGGCAATCTAATCCCGGTCATTCCTTTATATTTTTTATTGCAGCCGATTTCTAATGTCTTATCGCGCCTACCTATATTTAGGGTGTTTTTTAATTGGTTGTTTGACCATACTAAAAGGAGAGCTGAAATTGTGCAGCGATATGAAGCCTTAGGGTTAATGTTGTTTGTGGCTATTCCTCTACCCGTGACAGGTGCCTGGACCGGTACTATCGCTGCTTCTTTATTTAAGATTAGGTTTAAATATACTATATTGGCAGTCATAGCTGGCGTAATTATCGCAGGGATAGTTGTTACAATATTATGCCTTTTAGGTAAACTTGGCTGGGAGATGGTTAAATGATTCAGGTTTATACAGGAGATGGCAAAGGTAAGACCACTGCTGCGTTAGGATTAGCCTTGAGGGCTTCGGGGGCAGGTTTAAAGGTATATATTGGACAATTCATAAAAGGTAGCTCCTACAGCGAGCTCAAAGCTCTTAAAAAGATTCCTAATATAAAGATCGAGCAATATGGAAGCGGATGCTTTATCAAGGATAAACCAAAGCAGGCAGATATAGATTTAGTAAGAAAAGGACTTAAGCGGGTCAGTCAAATTCTTGTTAAGAGAAATTATGATTTAATAATATTGGATGAGATTAATGTTGCTTTATATCTTGGGTTATTGAAGGTAAGTGAGGTCACCAACCTAATTAAAGCTGCCCCTAAGAAGACAGAGATAATCTTAACCGGGCGCTGGGCTCATCCTAAAGTAATAAGACTTGCTAATCTGGTTAGTGAAATAAAAGATGTTAAGCATTATTATAAAAAGGGTATAAAGGCGAGGAAGGGGATCGAGTTTTAATTTATTCGCTAGGCTGTTTGAACTTCTGTTCCTTAAATTTTAGGGCTTTGTTCTCAAGCGCTGAAGTTTTTCGCCGTCGGCTACGGTTTACGGCTCATTTCGGTTAGACTTACGCAAAATGAGTCCTACATTTCGCCGTAAATCCTTGTGCACATTTGCCGAAAAACTTCTAATGCGCTTTCGACCAAACCCCTAGAAATTTATTGACAATAATTAAAGTTGTGTTAATATTAGAATAACTGTTCTTTTAAATTTTACAGTGTATAAGCTAAGGGAAGTCTGTACACCGAAAATTCGGGAAATCAGACACAGTCCCGCTGCTGTAATGGAGGACGAAAGCCACAAAAAGTCACTGCCTGAAAATTTCGGGTGGGAAGGCGTGGTGAGTAGATTGATTCCAGAGTCAGAAGACCTGCTTATACAAATCTGTCCAAAGAGTCTGGTTCGCGGACAAACCAGGGGCTAAGATAAAAATAGGGTGCAACCCCCACACCAATTGGAGTAAAAACTCTCTGTTTTTTAACAATTGGTGTGGGGGTTTTTTATTGTCCGGGAAAGGAAGGAAGGCATGCATAGGTTAAGATTAGTATTTTTGGTTTTGGTGCTGGTGTTTTCAATTGGAGTTGATGTATTTGCTCAATTCAATGATGTGGAATTGGAGAGAATTACGGTAACAGCTATTCGCTATCCTCAAGAGATACAAAAGATTTCTGCATCGGTTAGCGTAATAACCCAGCAAGATATTGAAAATTCTAATGCACAAACTATCCCAGATATATTAAGGACTCAGACAGGGATAGTGGTACGGGATTATTACGGTAATGGGGCAAAGGTCTCAGTAGATTTAAGGGGATTTGGCGAGACTGCGGGAAGCAACACTTTAGTTTTGCTAGATGGCAGAAGGGTCAATGAAATAGATTTAAGTGGGGTGGATTGGACTCAGGTTCCCTTAGATAGGATAGAGCGTATTGAGATTGTTAGAGGTTCGGGTTCGGTTCTTTATGGCGATAATGCTACAGGCGGGGTGATTAATATTATTACCAAAACCGGAAAAGGTAAGCCTCAGTTTGAGCTTGAGTCTTCAGGGGGTAGTTATGATATGAATAAACAGAGGTTTTCCGTTAGTGGCTCACAAGGAAAACTTAGTTACTTTCTAAGTACGAGCCGTAATTCTACGCATGGCTATCGTAAAAATAGCTATCACAAGGCGGGTGATTTTTCTAGTAAGCTTATTTATAATATATCAGATACATCTTCCTTAGGGCTGAGCGCCGGACATCATACAGCTGACTATGGTCTGCCCGCAGACCTTAAAGAGGACGAATTGAGCTTAAGGAGCAGAAGGGATGCTGCGACTCCTGATGATCATGCCGGCGACGAGGATTGGTATATCCATTTAGAGGCAAAAAAGGAATTTCAAGAAGGTAATAAATTTAATTTAGCACTTTCATTGAGAAAGCGACACATAGATACTTTTTGGTTAGGAGGAGATAGCGTAGATAATACCCGTATTGAAACCGTTGGTATTTGTCCGAAGCTTATTTTAAATTCGAGAATATTTAAAAAGACAAATATAACCACTTTAGGATTAGATTTTTATAAACACGATTCAACAGTGGACAATTTCTTTTTTGGAGCCCAAACAGGAGATTCAGATATCGATAAAAAATCACAGGGTATATATTTGCAAAATCAATTATCTATCTTTGATAATTTAACATCTGATATCGGTTTTCGCTATGAAAGAGCAAAATATGGCTTAGTCCATATTGATTCAACTGGCTGGTATGCCGATATCGATGACACTTTAAAATTTGATGAAGAATTATTTGAGTCAGGTCTAACCTATAATTATAACGAAGATTCTAAGCTATTCCTTAATGTGGCCAGAAGTTTTCGTTTTCCGGCTACAGAAGAATTCATGATGTATGCTGCTGATTATTCTACCAGATGGATAAACAAAGATTTGTTGCCGCAGAAATCTTTTAATTATGAAATAGGGATTGACCATAAATTCAATCCGAAATTGAATATGGGCTTAAGCCTGTTTATGACGAAGGTAAAAAATGAGTTGTATCTTAACCCATTCTCGCGCAACAACGAAAATTATAATAAAACTCAACATCGCGGGATAGAATTAAGTTCGAATTCTAACATATTCAATAATTTAAATCTATTGAGCAACTACACTTTTACAGAGGCTATTTTTGATGGAGGTATATTTAACAACAATCAAGTCCCAATGGTGCCACGGCATAAAATATCTATAGTAGGGAACTGGCAAATGAATCCTGAATGGCAGTTAAGTACATTTTTGAATTATGTAGGGAGTCGCTATCTAATTAGTGACCCAGCTCACAATCATCCTAAATTGGATGAATTTATAACAATTGATTTGAAGCTCTCGTATCGATTAGAGAATTTCATTGCATTTCTAGGAATTAATAATCTTTTTGATGAAACATACTCAGAATATGGCGGAGTTTCTATATATACTGGAGAAATAGGATATTACCCTTCCCCCGCTCGCAACTTCATTGCCGGATGTACGCTTAATTTCTGACAACAAAGTGGCGTAAGGGTTGAGTAAGAAAAATCCGAGCCATATGCTCATTTAACTTGAAAAATTTATAATTTGTGATAGAGTAAATCTGTAATGTTTTTCAACAAAACTTTCATAATCGCTTTAACCATATCTCTGATTACCCACGCAGCAATATTTATTAAACTCCCGCACCTAAACTTATTCTCTAAACGCCAGGCTCAGAAACGAATAGAGGTGACTTATATTAAAGAAAGGGCCAAATCTGCATCTTTAGATACTTATACTCAAAAATTTCCCAAGAAACCTTCTCACCAGGTCTCCAGTAAAAGTGTTGCGCCTCCTCCCCAAATAAAGAAAGAGCAAATTTTCAGTAAATTAGATAATATCCCGATTAGAAAGCCTAAGGTTACTTGGCCAGAAATCGTTGCAATGAAGAAAAAGATAACTATGCCCTCATTAAGCGAGAAAAAGATGACCAACCCAGTCTATCTTAGCTATTATCAAATAATTAGGGAAAAAATTAAACGTGCAGCATACGAGAATTATACCCGGCTGGTTAATGGTGAGGTTTACCTATCATTTATTATATTAAACGATGGACAACTAAAGGAAGAAAGGATAAACGAAAGGAAATCCTCGCCCCACTCCTATTTAAAAGAGATTGCCATAAAAAGTATTTACGATGCCTCCCCTTTCCCTAGCTTTCCCAAGGAGTTAGACTACCCTGAGCTATCCTTTAACGTAATCATCTCTTTTGAAGTAGAATAAACTACATAAAGTAAAAAGTGACATTGACCCCGCTCTTTCAAAAATGTAGTATGGGACAGAATAAGAAAGGGCGGGGTTGACATTGCCCGGTTTCGTGATATATTAAAGAAAGAAGGGAGTTGATTAACTTATGCCGCATATTGAAATAAAAAAGGGTGAATCATTTGAATCTGCATTACGCCGCTTCAAAAGAAAAATTGAGCAGGAAGGTATTCTTCGTGAAGTAAGAGATCGTTCTTACTATGAAAAGCCCAGCAAGAAACGCCGCCGCAAAAGAGCAAGACCAAAAAGATGATTTGAACAATATTTAGAAATGCCTGGATCCATAACGAGAAAACCAGCGGTTAGCGGAAAATTTTATTCGGACTCAGCCAAGAGGCTAAAAGCGGATATCGAGAGGCTCATTGATAAAGAAGCTCGTCCAACTGGGGCCATTGGATGCATGTTGCCCCATGCCGGCTATGTCTATTCAGGTAGGGTAGCGGGGATAACAACCTCTTGTTTAGATATCAAAGATAACGCAGTTCTTTTAGGGCCAAATCATACTGGATACGGCGAGCCTTTCAGCATAATGACTGAGGGGTGTTGGCAGACACCCCTGGGAGAAGCTGAGATAAATTCAGAGCTTGCTAAATCTATATTGAGTAAATCAGAGCATCTCTCTGAAGATACGAATGCCCATATATATGAGCATTCCATAGAGGTGGAATTACCTTTTCTACAATACTACAAGCCCGATGTCAAGATTGTGCCAATAGTAGTAACTGAATACCAGCTCTCTGTTTATAAAGAGATTGGTAAGAGCATTGCTTTGGCGCTAAAAGAATCTAAATTAGAAAACACCACTTTAATTATCGCCAGCTCTGATATGACCCATTACGAACCGCAGAAACAGGCTGAGAAAAAAGATAAAGAAGCAATAGAGGCAATTCTGGAATTGAACGAAGATAAGCTTGTTGATAAAATAAAGAGTCTTGGTATTTCAATGTGCGGGTATGTTCCCACCGCAATTATGCTGGCAGCAGCAAAACTTTTAGGAGCAAAAAAGGCAGATTTAATCTGTTACCAAACCAGCGGCGATGTTACCGGAGATTACGATGCTGTTGTTGGGTATGCCGGCATTATCGTCAAGTGAGCTCCTATAGCATGCCTGGAGTGGCGAAGTAGCCCAAGGATACCAATGGAAGAAAAAAATAAGAATATCGACGAGACTTGGAAAGAAGCAGTTGCTAAAGAAAAGGAGGCTTTGAAACAGGAGAAAGAACCCGTGCCTCCAGAGGCAACCTTTAGCTTTTTTATCAGCACCCTTGCTTTGCAGGCTTCGATTTTCTTAGGCCAGATTCCTAACCCAGCAACAAACAAGAAGGAGAAGAATTTGTCTCAGGCAAAATTTATTATTGATACGATAGATATGCTTAAGGATAAAACTAAGAATAACCTTAATAATGATGAAAATAAGCTATTGGAAGACATACTATACGAGCTAAAAATGCAATATGTCTCTGCTGATAAGGAGGTCAAATAATGATTGACCCAGAACTGCTTGATATCCTTGCCTGTCCTGACTGCAAGAGCGATGTAGAATTTAAAGATAATAAGATTATCTGCAAAGGCTGTGGGCGGCGCTATCCAGTAAAGGATGGCATTCCAATAATGCTTATTGATGAATCTGAGCCTCCAACCAAAGAAAAGAGATGATTAAGATTTTAGTAATACACGGGCCAAATTTGGACCTATTAGGAAAAAGAGAGCCGGAGGTTTACGGTAGGACAACCCTCAAGCAGATTAATGCCAAGTTACAAAGTTTAGCGAAAAGCAAAAGGGTTAAGTTAAAAATCTTTCAATCCAATCACGAGGGTGAGATTGTTAGTATAATCGGAAAGGCAAAAGGAGAATTTAATGCAATATTAATTAATCCGGCAGCCTATACCCATACGAGCGTAGCAATCAGGGATGCAATCTTAGCCTCAAATCTTCCTACAGTTGAGGTACATTTATCCAATATTTATGCCCGTGAGGAATTTCGGCAGAAATCCCTAATTAGTCCGGTTGCGTGTGGTGGCGTTTATGGCTTTGGTATTGACAGCTATACCTTGGGCCTAAACGCAGCTATTTTATCGGCAAGGAATAATGCTCGAAAGACGGAATGAATCCTCGATTAGAGCGGCTTCATATTCTTTTAGAAAAAAAGCATCTGGATGGAATATTAATCTCTCACCAGCCCAATATTACCTATCTTACGGGCTTCTTAAGTTCTGATTCTTATCTATTAGTATCGCCCAAGCAAAATTTCTTCATTACGGATTCTCGCTATTGTCAGCAAGCCCGTTCTTTTCTGAGAAATTCCAATATAAAATTAGGTGGTAAATCTGTCTTTAAAACTATCGCTATGTTAGCTAAGAGCAAAAAAATTAAACGCTTAGGATTTGAAGCAAGAAATCTCGATGTTGCTCAATATCGTCAAATTAAAAAGCACCTTCACCCGATAGGTTTTATTTCTACCTATGGGCTAATTGTTGAAGAAATGCGAAATACAAAAGGGCCGGAGGAGTTAACCAAAATAAAAAAGGCAATCAGGATTACCATCCAGGCTTTAAGATATGCTAAAAGGATAATAAAACCAGGCCTTAAAGAAATAGAAATAGCTGCACAGTTAGAGCGCTTTATCCGAAATAAAGGGGCAAGAACTACCTCTTTCGAAACCATTGTTGCTTCAGGTGAAAACTCTTCCTTCCCTCACCATTTGACCTCCAACCGAAAAATCAAAAAACAAGATTCCCTATTTATCGATATCGGAGTGGATTACCAGGGCTACAAATCCGACTTGACAAGGACCTACTTTTTGGGTAGAATACCTTCTAAAATCAGTAGAGCCTACGAGATTGTACGCCAGGCACAAGCTCAAGCAATAAATAGGATTAAACCGGGAGTTAGATTTTGCGAGATTGATAAGTGCGCCCGCCAACATATTGCAGAACACGGATATGGCGGGTTTTTTGCTCATAATCTTGGTCACGGCATTGGTTTAGAGATACATGAACCCCCCTTTATATCAGCCAAAAATAAAACAACAATAGAGATAGGGATGGTTTTTACGGTTGAGCCAGGAATATATGTGCCAAATAGATTTGGCATAAGGATAGAGGATGATGTAGTGGTTACGAAAAGTGGCTGTGAGGTTTTAAGTGGCGATCTCCATAAATGAGATTAATTCTGGATTGACTATTTTACTTGATGGCCAAATCTATTCAGTTCTGGAATACCAACATGTAAAGCCTGGCAAGGGAGCGGCTTTTGTGCGCACTAAGTTGCGCAACTTCAGAGATGGGAGAGTGTTAGACAGGACATTCAAGGGCGATGAAAAGATAGAAGAGGCTTTCATAGAAGAAAGGAAACTACAGTACCTCTATCGCGCAGATAAAACATATAATTTTATGGATCAACAGAACTTTGAGGAGGTCGCTATACCTAAAGATACCCTGAGGGAGAAAATTAATTTTTTAAAAGACAGTCTCCAGATAACCGCCTATTCTTATAAAGGGAAAATTCTTTCTGTTGAGCTACCCACATTTATTGAACTTAAGATTGTGCATACTGAACCAGGGTTAAGAGGAGATACGGCAAAGCAAGCTATGAAAATAGCTACTGTTGAGACAGGGGTAGACATTCAGGTTCCCTTGTTTATCAAAGAAGGCGATACAATTAAGGTTGATACGCGTAGTGGTCAATACGTTGAGCGGGCAGCTAAATAAAGGTGAGATTGAATATTTCAACGTATTTTACAAGGTGCCAAATAAAAGAGCAGGTGCAAGGTGAATATTAAAGAAATAAAAGAGATGATTAATTTGATGAATGAAAACAACCTTATGGAATTGGAGGTGGAGAAAGAGGGGATGCGAATAAAGTTAAGGAGGTCAGGCAATGGCGAGATTCAAAAAGCCCCGTTAATTATTGAAAAAGAGGTTGCCCGAGAAATGCCTACTTCCTTGCCATCACAACAAACACCCCCCTCTTTAATAAAAACGATAGAAATAAAGGCTCCTATGGTGGGAACCTTTTATCGGTCGCCAAGTCCAGAATCGGCTCCTTACGTTGAGATAGGGCAAGCAATCGAGCCAGGGCAGATTATCTGTATAATAGAAGCAATGAAGTTAATGAATGAGATAAAATCAGAAATAAAAGGTAAGATTACCGAGATTCTCGTTGAGAATGCTGAACCGGTAGAATTCGGTCAACCCTTATTTTTAGTAGAACCTTTATAAAGTGTGTAAGTTTATCCCGCCGCTCTATTTTATGCTTCAGTAGCAGGATACACTTTACACTTCCGAGCGAAAGCTTCGGCGTATGTTTTCCAAGATTCTAATTGCCAATCGAGGCGAAATCGCCTTAAGAATAATACGTGCCTGTCGGGAACTAGGAGTTAGAACAGTAGCAGTTTATTCTGTTGTCGATAAAAATTCTTTGCATACCCGCTTCGCTGATGAAGCAATATGCATTGGTGAGGCAGCAGGAGCAAATAGCTATTTAAATATCCCTTCCATTGTTAGCGCTGCCGAGATTACCGACGTAGAAGCCATCCATCCAGGCTATGGTTTTTTAGCCGAGAATCCCCATTTTGCTGAAATCTGTAAATCTTGCCAAATTGCCTTCATTGGTCCCTCTCCAGAAAATATAAGAATGATGGGAGACAAAATGACTGCTAGGCAAATGATGCGTAAGGCAGGTCTACCTGTTGTGCCAGGCAGTATAGCAGTAATAAAGAATAAAGAAGAGGCAATTAAGACAGCTCGACGCATAGGTTATCCTGTAATTATTAAAGCAGCAGCGGGTGGTGGAGGAAAAGGAATGCGCATCTGCCATAATGATGTGCGGCTAATCAGCAGCCTGATGACTGCCCGAGCAGAGGCAGAGGCAAATTTTGGTAATCCAAACGTATATATTGAAAAATATATTGAAAGACCTCGTCATATAGAAATACAAATCTTGGCCGATCATTATAACCACATTATTCATTTGGGTGAAAGAGATTGCTCTATTCAAAGAAGGCATCAGAAATTACTTGAGGAATCTCCCTCTCCCGTAGTTGATGCTAAATTACGCCGGAAATTAGGAGAACTGGCATTTAAAGCAGCGAAATCCATCAATTACGTCAGTGCGGGAACCATAGAATTCCTTTTAGACAGTAAGAATAACTTTTATTTTATGGAGATGAATACGCGCATTCAAGTTGAGCATCCTGTAACCGAAATGGTTACCGGCGTAGATTTATTAAAGGAGCAGATCCGCATTGCCTCGGGAGAAAAACTACGCCTTCAACAGGATGATATACAAATAGAAGGTGCCAGCATGGAATGCCGTATTAATGCTGAGGATTATTTGAATGACTTTACGCCTTGTCCGGGCAAAATCGAAATGCTCAATTTGCCTGGCGGGGCTGGAGTGAGGTTAGATACGCATATATATCCTGGCTATGAAGTCAGCTCTTATTACGATTCTTTAATTGCTAAACTGATTACTTTTGCAAGAACTCGCGCGGAGGCTATCAGCATAATGAGACGCGCACTTGATGAATTTATCATCGAACCGATAAAGACAACCATCCCATTTCATCAGCAGCTTTTACAGAATCCTTATTTTATAAAAGGGGACATATCCACGCATTTTGTTCAAGAGATGTTACAATTAGTTGGCATAGAAAAGGAGGAATAATGGAAAAAGAAGAATCTAGAACAGATTTAGGGGCTGTCAGAATCCACAAGGATGTAATTGCTTCAATCGCCTCTCTAGCTAGCCTTGAGATAGAGGGGGTAAAAAAGATCGGAGGCGATTTAAAAGCAAATATCTATGAACTGTTGGGCAGGAAAGAAAAAAGGGGAATAAAGGTTGAAATCGACCGTAATGACGAAGTAAGATTAGATGTACCTTTGGTTGTTGGATATGGATTTAATGTTACGGATGTTGCACGAAATGTTCAGGAGAATATTCAGCAATCACTGGAAAAGATGACCAATCTTACCATAAAAGAGATAAACGTAAATGTGCAAAGAATAGAAAAGGAATAACTAAAACAGGAGGTAAAGATGAGATTCATTACGGCATTGGCTTTGTTTTTTTATACATTTGTATTTTTCTTGTTTGGCGGCGTTTTAATCGCTTTTGCTTTGGATGTATTAGGCGTACAAAATATTTACAAGGTAGTCGAACTTATGCAGCTAAATATGAATACAAAGATTATAACCGGTGCGGCTGGCGCTTTTTTAATTCTCGTCAGTATTTCCATTGCTCAATTAATCCTGGGTAGATTCGAGAAGGAAAAGACAATCGCTTTCAATACTGCAACCGGTCAAGTTACAATTGCACTCCAAGCTGTAGAAGATTTAATTAGACGCCTGGGACAGCATTTTTCTGGGATAAAAGAGTTGCGTCCGAATGTCATTGCCAGCAAAAAAGGGGTAGAGGTAAATTTAAGGGTTATCTTACAAAGTGAGGTTAGTATCCCTGATTTAACTAGTAATTTACAAGATATGATTAAAACAAGGGTTCAGGAGCTGCTTGGGATAGAAGAACAGATTACCGTAAAAGTCCATATCGCAAAAATTATAAGTTATGGAGAAAAAAGAAAGAAGGGAGAAACCAGCGAAGAGATAACGCCACCCTACAGTGGCTACAGCAGAAAATGAAGACAAAGGAGGATGGATGCCTGGTATTAAAAAGATAGGTCTAATTACCAGCGGTGGTGATTGCGGCGGATTAAATGCAGTAATAAAAGGTACTGCGGGCATGGCAAACAACTTAGGAATGGAATGCTATATAATACCCAATGGTTATGCGGGTTTATATAATCTGATTGAATTCGACAGATTGACTCAGCTTATTCCTGAGCGCGCCGATTCAATAAATATTAATCTTGCAGGTTCTGAGGCAGGCAATTCACGCGTTAGGATAAATAGGATAAAAGACGAAAAAAGGTATGACCGCATAAAAGAAGGGCTTAAAAAGTTTAAAATAGACGCGCTGGTTATAAGCGGGGGAGACGATACCGGCAGCGTTATTGTAGATCTCGGCAAGGCGGGAATTCCCTGCGTTCATGTGCCTAAGACTATGGATCTCGATCTTCAAACTTATTCGGTAGGCGGGGATTCTACAATTAACAGGATTGCCAGTTTTGTTAACGACCTTAAGACCACAGCTAATACACATAACCGGGTAATTGCTTTTGAGGTATTTGGAAGATACGCTGGCCACACTGCGCTGCGCGGGGGCATCTGCGGCGGTGCCGATGCTATTCTTATTCCTGAAATACCGGTGGATTTTGATATTCTTTATACTCATATGAAAACAAGGTTTATGCAAAGAATGAATAACAGTGATGTAAATGCAGGGAGCTACATCATAGTCGTCGCCGAAGGTATTAGGGATGCCAGCGGAAAAGAGATTGTTGATGAGAGCGCGGGTGTTGATACATTCGGACATAAAAAACTCGCCGGAGCGGGTAAATATGTTTGTCAGGAAATTACTAAAAGATTTAAGTCAGATACCGAAATAGCAAAATTTATGAAAAGTTGCCATATGTTTATTGAGGGCTTATATGATATCCCTGAAGCACGCCACGTTACGCCGGGCCACTTGGTGAGGTGCGGAAACAGTTCTGCTTATGATGCAAATTTCGGCATGGAAGGCGGCGCAGCAGCGGTTATGCTTCTTAAAAAGGGTATAACCGGAGTTACTGTGGTAGGAGTCCAAGGAAAAGAAATCCGCTATATGAAAATAAACGACGCAATAAAGCAGAGGCATGTTGATTTAAATCAAGTAGCCTTGTTTGAAGCGCTTGGTATATGTTTTGGACGTAAAGTAGAGGCATTTTCTCCAAAATTTAAAGAGACCGAAGGGATTCCCGAAAGATATATGTAATAACAAAATGAGGGACGTTTCTCTCCTCAATCGGAGAAGTGTCCCCAAGAGATAAATCTGTATTAAAAGGGGACACTTCTCCGTTCAGCCCAAGAAACGTCCCTTGAAGGGCGGAAGAAACGTCCCTAATAGGAGCGAGCGATATGAGGGATAAAATTAATGATAAATTATTAGAGAGTATTCAGGTAAAAGAAGAATTGATGCGAACGTGCATTGCGCAAATAGTCCAGTTGGCTGGCTGCGTCATTAATTGCCTGAAAAAAGGAGGCAAGATTATCTTTTTTGGAAACGGCGGAAGCGCTGCTGACAGCCAACATCTTGCTGCTGAGTTTGTTGGTAGGTTTAAAAAAGACAGAAGGGCTCTGGCTGCTATAGCCCTAACCACCGATACCTCAATATTAACATCTTTAGCGAATGATTACGGTTATGAGGTAATCTTTGCTAAACAAATTGAGGCGCTGGGAAGCAAAAACGATGTGGCGATTGGAATATCTACCAGCGGCAGAGCCAAAAATGTTATTCAGGGAATAAAAAAGGCTAAAGAAATGAATCTGGAAACCATTGGTTTAACCGGAGGGGATGGAGGAATATTGGCAAAGGTAGCAGGCATAAGTTTAATTGTCCCTTCAAAGGTTACTGCCAGAATTCAAGAGGCACATATTACGATTGGACATATTGTCTGCGAATTAGCTGAGGAATCGTTATGCGGTTGATTGAAGCCAAAATTAAATCTAATAAGGAATTAAGGAATATAATCTTAAGATTTAAAGGCAAGGGCAAGAAAATCGCCTTTACTAATGGATGTTTTGATATTTTGCATTATGGGCATGTCAATTATCTTCAAAAAGCAAAAAGATTAGCCGATATATTAGTGGTGGCAATTAATACTGACAGTTCTGTAAAGAGAATAAAGGGTAAGGACAGGCCAGTTATAAACTTAAAGGATAGAATAAGTACTGTAGCAGCATTAGAGAGCGTAGATTTTGTTACCTCTTTTAACCAGGATACCCCCCTTAATTTAATCAAATTATTAAAACCAGACATCTTAGTTAAGGGTGGCGACTGGAACAAAAATAAAATTGTGGGGAAGGATGTGGTTGAGTCTGTTGGCGGCCGCGTCATTAAATTACCTTATGTAAAAGGACATTCCAGCAGTAAGATTATCAAAAGAATTGGCAAGGATTTCTAAAGAGTTAATTTATCGTATCGTCGATGCAAATCTTAACCGCGCCACAGAGGGAATTCGCGTTTGCGAAGAGGTTGCGCGTTTTATTTTAAACGACCGTCGATTAACTGCGCAATTTAGAAATATACGGCATCGAATATTTAGCGTATCTGGTTTGGTTGCGCGCGAAAAACTCATAAAGAAACGCGACAGTAGAGAGGATGTTGGACGCAATCTCCTTCGCGGGGAGTTGAAAAGAAGCAATTATCAAGATATATTTTTTGCTAACATGCAAAGGGTTAAGGAGTCTATTCGGGTTTTGGAAGAATTTTATAAACTCATTGATAGAAACGCAGTTATTAAATTAAAAAAGATTCGCTATCATGCTTACGAGGTCGAAAAAAAGACTGCTCTTAAGCTCTCGGCTTTATCTAATATTAGACAGAAATTCCTGTTACCCAAGTGACGTCATTAGCATATTTCGCCGGGTAGGTAGAATAGGTGTGGATTTAGTTCAACTAAGAGAAAATACTGCTTGCGACCGAGATTTTCTCAGAGACGCTAAGGCTATAAAGCGGATATGCAAGGAGAAGGGAATTATTTTTATTATTAATAATCGTTTAGATATTGCTCAGTTAGCCGGTGCTGACGGATTGCATCTGGGGCAAACTGATTTACCTTTAAAGGAAGTTAGAAAAATTTTCGGGAAAAATAGGATTGTTGGTGTATCCTGCCATAATCTCACCGAAGCACTAAAGGCGCAATCCGAGGGCGCAGACTACATTGGTATCGGTCCAATTTTTTCTACCACAATCAAACCTAACCTAAAACCAATAAAATTAAGTTCAATAAAATTGATTAATCAAAAAATAAAGATTCCTTTCTTTGCTATCGGAGGTATCAACCGCTCTAATATAAATAAGGTCATCTCATATGGAGCAAAGAGAGTAGCTTTGTGCAGAGCAGTATGCTGTGCTAAAAATGTTAAAAAGGCAATTAGCGAGTTAAGAAGCAAAATTAACTCTGCGCGCCTGTGAATTTAAAATGACCCAGATTGAAATTGCTAAAAATAATAAATATTCTCCTGAAGTAAAGGTTATATCTAAATACGAAAGACTAAATTTAGAGACTTTACGGCAAAGGGTCTCTCGAGGGAGAATTGTTATCCCCCACAATAAAAAAAGAAAAATAGTCAAACCCTGCGGCATCGGTGAAGGCCTTACTACCAAGATAAATGCTAATCTGGGCACATCTCCTTTCCGACAGAGTATTAAAGATGAGTTAAAAAAATTAGAGATAGCCATAAGATATGGTGCAGATACAGTTATGGACTTAAGCACTGGTGGTGATTTAAACAAAATAAGAGAAGAGATAATCAAGCACAGCTCTGTCCCGGTTGGTACAGTCCCTATCTATGAAGCTGCTGTAAATGTTCAAAAAAAATACGGTTCCTTCTTAAATATGGATGCCGAAGAGATGTTTGAGGTCTTGGAGAAACAGGCTGTTGATGGCGTAGATTTCTTTACAATCCATGCAGGGGTAACGCAAAAAAACCTGTCTTTTCTTTGGAAAAAAAGCAAAAGGATTGCCGGGATTGTGAGTCGCGGCGGGGCGATATTGGCATGCTGGATGAGAAAGCATAAACGCGAAAATCCCTTTTTTGAATATTTTGACCGAGTTTTAGATATTGCTCATCGCTACGATATTACATTGAGTTTAGGTGATGGCTTAAGGCCTGGTTCGATATTCGATGCAAATGACAAGGCACAGGACTCCGAGCTTAGCACGTTGGGAGAATTGACTAAACTCGCATGGAAGAAATCTGTGCAGATAATGATTGAGGGACCTGGTCATGTGCGTTTAGATAAGATAAAAGAAAACGTCCTGCTAGAGAAAAAGGTATGTGGAGGTGCGCCTTTTTATGTGTTAGGGCCATTAGTTACCGATATTGCAAGCGGATATGATCACATTTCTTCTGCTATCGGAGGTGCAATTGCTGCCAGTTACGGAGCAGACTTCCTATGTTTTGTAACGCCCTCTGAGCATTTAAGGCTCCCATCGATTGAGGATGTCAGGGAAGGGGTAATTGCCTCACGTATTGCTGCGCATAGTAGCGATTTGGTGAAAGGTATAAAATCTGCCTTGGACTGGGATAGGGATATGTCAATTGCACGGAGGAAGCGCAACTGGCAAAGCCAAATTAAATTATCATTAGATCCGGAAAAGGCAACCCGCTACTATGGCACTAGAAAGAAATCACTTAATGACGTATGTTCGATGTGCGGAAAATATTGCGCTATAAAATTAAGTGAATCCGCCCTCAAAAATAGGGACGTTTCTTCGGCCAATCGGAGAAGTGTCCCCAAGAGATAAATTTATGTAAAAGAGGGACACTTCTCCGAACAGCTAAAGAAGCGTCCCTTGATTGGGCGAAGAAGTGTCCCTGGTGGGATGCGAGCGTAGTTCAGTGGTAGAACACCAGCTTCCCAAGCTGGATATGGGGGTTCGATTCCCCTCGCTCGCTGTGTTGCGAATCGAACTAAAAGGGGGATTATTAAGGGGGAAAGATTGTTTCCCCCTTAAGTTCTGTGTTTAGTTGCTAAGGAAGGGTTGACAGCGATCCCAAACCCAGCTTGCTGGGTGTGAGAGAGCGCCAGAAGGGGAACCATATGGGTTCCCCTATGGGGAGCGAGAAGTAGACTAAGCTTATTGCCGAGCGACGTTCGATTCCCCTCGCTCGCTGTGTTGCGAATCGAACCAAAAGGGGGATTATTAAGGCATAAAAAGCTTGCTGTGGTAGAAAATGGAAAAAGCAGATTTTTTTGATCGAAAGATATATTTGGATATTTTAGAAAAACGCATCAAAGCTATCAAGGAAGGCTATCGCCAGAATATTGCAATTATCAGCGATAAGGATGTTGGCAAGACATCAGTTGTCTTACATTTCTTGAATCGCTTTACTGACCCGATGATTCTGCCAGTGTATTTACAATTAAGCCCTGAATATTCCAGAGAGCAATTCGTACGCAAATTTATCGGTGTGCTGCTATATAACTTTTTGGAAAATAGCAATATTGCGCGAAACGAAGACCTCGACTTCTTGATATCTAAAGCAAATAATTTTATTCCCAAGACTATCGAGACAATAAAAACTGTCTTGGCATCTCTTAAAAAAAGAAACAGAGAAAATATATTCTTTCAATTATTATCCCTATGTGATACCTTGAATGTCGAAACGGGGAAGATTTGCGTGGTATTCTTTGATGAGTTCCATCATCTGGGAGAATTAGGGATAAAACATATTTATAAGCAATTCTCCAAGATGCTAATGATTCAAAAAAATGCTTTATATATAATCTTAAGTTCAGCCAAATTCAAGGCCAAAAAGATACTTACATCTCATCTTGCTCTCCTTTTCGGAAATTTTGAAATAATTGAGCTGCAACCCTTTGATTTAAAAACAACCGATGAATTCTTGAGGAGTAGACTTAGCCATCTACAAATCCAAAAATGCCTTATCGATTTCTTGATTCATTTTACTGGAGGTAACCCTCTGTATCTTAAAATCATTATTGACTCTTTAACAAAAATGCCAGGCCCGATTTCTAAAGAGAAAATGTCGGAAATTATTCAAGATTTACTATTTGTTGAATCCGGGGTATTAAATCAGCGATTCAATAATTATCTTAAATCGTTATTTGCAAATTTTAAGTTGGCGCAGGATTATCAGACATTACTGTATCTTATTGCTGATGGACAAAATAGACTCAAAGATATTGCTGCAAGTTTACATAAGCCCAAAACCCAAATCTTGACCCGCCTTAATCTACTTTTAGAGTACGACATAATCGCTAAATCTGGAGACTTCTTTATAATTTGTGACCGCGTTTTTGGTTTTTGGTTGAGATTTGTATATCGGGAAAAAGTAGACTCTTTGACCTTTAACACAGAAGAGCAAAAGAAGAACTTCCGGATTAAAATCGAAGAGAGAATCGATCAATTCATTTTAAGCAATCAAAAGTCCGTTATGGAGAGGGCGACGGAGTTATTGCGCCTTTTTGAGAATGAGTTAATACAGATGCGGACAAAAAAGATCCGCCTTGCTCATTTTCGGGAGTTAAAACCGCTAAATTTCGTTCGTAGTAGGTTAAATGAGGGGCTCATCGGTCGTTCCAAGGATTCCCTTTGGATAATGGCAATTAAGCCGTCTGCTCTGACCGAGGATGATATTATAGATTTTGCTAACCAGTGCCGAAGGTTTCGTTATGCCAAGCCGCAAAAAAAGGTTATTATCACGAATTGCGGCATCGATACTAATGTCCGTCTTAAGGCAATGGAGGAGAAGGTTTTAACCTGGGATTTAGATGATTTAAACCTTATCTTGGATTTATACAATAAACCGAGAGTAATACCATAAACAATGAAGATTGGCGTAATAAGCGATACGCATATACCTAACCGAGCTGATGAGATTCCAAGTAAAATATTGGAATCTCTAAAAACCATGGACATAATTTTGCACGCAGGTGATTTGGTTGACTTAGAAATACTAAGGACCCTTAAATCGATTTGTCCTAACGTTAAAGCGGTCTTCGGCAATATGGATCCGACCAGCGTAAGAAAGATTTTACCAGAAAAACAAATAATCTCTGCAGGTAAATTCCGGATTGGACTTACACATGGCGACGGCGCACCAGCATTCTTAATACAGATGGTAACAGATATTTTTAAAAATGATAAAGTGGATGTAATTGTATTTGGTCACTCACATTATCCGGTAAATGAGAAAAGAGGCCAGATTTTATATTTTAACCCTGGTAGCCTCACCGATACAGTTTTTGCATCTTTTAATTCTTACGGTATTATTGAAATAAACAACGACATAAAAGCCAGGATAGTTAAGATTTAAGTTAAACAATACGCTAAAAGATAAATAGAGAAATTTTAGGGACTTTGCTCTCCGAAAAATTTTAGGGCTTTGCTCTCAAGCGCTGAAGTTTTTCGCCGTGCACTACGGTTTACGGCTCATTTCGGTTAGACTTACGCAAAATGAGTCCTACATTTCGCCGTAAATCCTTGTGCACATTTGCCGAAAAACTTCTAATGCGCTTTCGATCAAAGTCCCTAAAATTTTGAATACTGAGAATATACTATGGATAGAATTTGGGCTCCTTGGAGAATAGGCTATATAAAGGTAACTGGGAAGAAGCAAACCAGATGTCTTTTCTGCCACAGTTTAAAATCCAGGAAGAAGAATTACGTCTTCCTTAAAAATGAATATAGCTTTGCGATGTTGAATATATTTCCTTATAATAACGGACATGTAATGGTTTCGCCCAAAAGGCACATCCGAGATTTGCAGTCGCTCACGGAAAGCGAATTTACGGATATGCTTAAGACCTTAAAGCAGACTCTTCTTTTGTTAGATAGAGTTTTAAAGCCTCAGGGTTATAATGTAGGGATGAATATAGGCAAATGTAGCGGTGCAGGCATTCCTGGTCATTTGCATTTACACATCGTGCCGCGCTGGGAAGCAGACACCAATTTTATGCCGGTTGTATCTAATACCAAAATAATCTCGCAATCCTTAGATGAACTGTATCGAGAATTAATCGCCAAGGCGCAAAAAAGCGATAAAAGCATAAAAAAGAAAAGATAGTCGGATGTTAAGCCAAAATCGGATTAAAGAATTTGAAGATAAATTTTTAGCTCCTTATGCAATGAAGAGTTATCAGACTCGAGGGCGGCTCTACAAAGAAGAAGAACACCCTTATCGCTCTGCGTATCAGCGTGATCGCGACAGAATTATCCATAGTGCTGCTTTTAGAAAACTGGAATATAAAACTCAGGTTTTTGTAATTTACGAGGGCGATTCTTATCGTACTCGGATCACTCATACCCTGGAGGTAGCCCAGATAGCTAGAACCATTGCTTCTGCATTCAGTCTAAATGTAGATCTTGCCGAAGCAATTGCCTTAGCCCATGATCTAGGCCACACCCCATTTGGCCATGCAGGGGAAGAGATACTAAACGAGCTTATGCGCGGTGAGGGTGGATTCAACCACAATTTTCAGGGATTGCGCGTAGTGGATATCCTGGAGGAGAAATATCCTAATTTTCCGGGGCTTAACCTTAGCTGGGAGGTAAGAGAGGGTATTATAAAGCATTCATCAATCTTTGACCATTCAATCAGACTAAAGGAGTTCATTCCCCAGGAACAAGCTACAATGGAGGCACAGATTGTTGATGTTGCCGATGAGATTGCTTATGATAATCACGATTTAGACGACGGATTAACCTCAGGCCTCTTATCAGAGGAGGATCTATTTAATCTATCTCTTTGGAGAAGGATATCGGATGATATAAATAAGAAATATAAAAAAATAGATAGCGATAAAAGAAGATATCAGATTATCAAGTCCTTAATTGATATTCAGGTGACTGACGTAATTAAATCAACCGAAGCCCGATTAAAAGAAACCGATCCCCGCACTTGGCAGGATATAAAAAAATTAAATAAAAGAATGGTAGAATTCAGCCAGGATATGCTATCAGATAGAAAACCCTTAAGGAAATTATTGTTAGAAAGGTTTTATCACCATTATCGTATAGTAAGGATGTCTGCTAAAGCAAAAAAATTTATCGAAGAATTGTTTAATACTTATATTAAGAATCCACTTCAATTACCAATCACCACACAAAAAAGAATTAAGGAGGATGGCCTGCGTCGTGCAGTTTGTGATTATATTGCTGGCATGACTGATAGGTCAACATTAGATGAGTATGAAAAACTCTTTGACCCCCACACAAAGGTATAAGCGCTTGTTATCCTGCACCCACAGCCTCTATCGACTCTTAAACTCTACGTTTAATTTACGGGATTTGGTATTGCGTTTAGCCAGACTCATTTGCCAGACCCTTGGAGCCGAACATTGTACGATTATCCTATTAGACCCTAGTAAAAAATTTGCTAATTTAAGGTGTGTAGTTGGTCGCCAGAAAAAAATTGTCACAGAAGACAAAACCAAAATTATAAATAGAATCGAAAAAAACATTATTCGTGCCTCGTCAGTGATCTTGCAAAGAGATTTTATGGTTGTCCCTTTAATTGCAGAAGATGTTATTGGCATGATAATCGTGCAGAATCGAAGCAAAAGGAGGGCGTTTAATCTCTGGGGGCTAGATATTCTTATGACCATCGCCCAGCAGGCGATAATCGGAATAAAGAATATTCAGCTTTACGAAGAGCAACAGAGGATTATCCTTGGTTCCGTAAAGTCATTGGTGACGTTGCTAGACGCAAGGATTCCCCGAGAATATACCCATTCCCCATATTTTTCAGCCCTCGTTTGTGCTATTGGAGAGCAAATGCATCTAAGCGAAAAACAGATAGAGAGTTTAAAATATGCCAGCCTTCTGCATGACGCCGGAAAGATTGATATACCCGCAGAGATACTTGCCAAAACCAGTAAGCTTACACCCTATGAATATAAAATCATCCGACGCCACCCAACTAGAGGGGTACAGATACTAAGATCATTACAGGTTTTTAAGCCTGCTATTCCCATAATCTTACACCATCATGAACGATATAATGGCACCGGCTATCCTTCCCGGCTAAAAAAGAATCAGATTCCAATCGGAGCAAGGATTATGGCCGTAGCTGATGCCTTTGAGGCAATGGTTTACGGTCGTCCTTATCGTGAAAGAATAAAATTTTTCTCGGCCATAAAAGAGATAAAAAAGAAAAGCCAGACTCAATTTGACCCTAAGGTTGTAGAGGCATTTTTAAAGGCAATTAAAACGCGAAAAATGAAAAAAATACTTGCAAAATTGTAATAAATGAAGATATAATATAGAATTAATATGGAGAAGCAATCCCAATTAGAACTATTTAAATTCCAACCACATCAAAAGGATGATTTTAAGAAAGATCGCTATCGTCCGAATTTCTTTGCTTTTATCAAAGCACATGAGAAGGCGATATCAATCATCATCATCTTTTTTATAACTTCATTAATTTCTTTCTCATTAGGGGTGGAGAAGGGCAAAAGATTCGCGAAAAGCCAAATACAGTCCACAGAAGATAAAGCGCAACCAGTAAAATCCGAGCCTGAACGACCTAAGCAAAAATCACCGGCTAACCGTGTAGAAGAAAAAATGGAGAAAAAGAAAGATATCTCTGAATATACAGTTCAAGTTGCGACTTTTAAGACAAATACCTATGCTCAAAAAGAGGCAAAGAGATTAGAAAAAATGGGGATAGAGGCTCTGATAATCCCTAGCGGAAATTTCGTATGCGTTTGCGTGGGAAAGTTTTCTGAAAAACAAAAAGCCAGTACCACATTAAATCAATTGAAAAATACATATCAAGATTGTTTTATTAGGAGGCTGTAGATTATGTCAATTCATCCCTCTTTGGGTACCTCAGCAAAAAATAAGAAAACGCGCTCAGTGCTTAAACGGGCAGAAAGATTGAAGATATTAATGGATAAGGGCTTGTGGAAAGAAGGCCAAAGCATTTTTGCTCTTCCCAAAACCAAAGTTTTAAGACTCAAGTTTAAGAAAGAAAAGGCAGCTCCAGCCGCAGTTGAGGCACCGACTGAAGCAGGGGCCGCACCTGCTGCAGAGGCAGCAACAGAAGAAGCTACTACTACAGAAAAACCCAAAAAATCAGAAAAACCCACAAAACCTTCAGAATCACCCTCGAGCAAAGAGAGCAAAAAATAGACAACTTAAATCCTATTCAATTATTTAGCTGATAATGAATCTACTTAGCCTACTTACATTCCTGGGGCTTTTGCTGATTGCAATGAGTTTTCATGAATTTGCTCATGGATGGATTGCATTTAAGTTAGGCGATAATACAGCAAAATCTATGGGCCGCCTAACCCTTAATCCCCTTGCTCATTTAGACCCTTTTGGGTCCGTTATTCTACCTTTACTCTGTTTTGTTGTCACTCAGGGTCAAGCCATTTTTGGCGCAGCTAAACCTGTTCCAATAAATTATTTAGCACTAAAAAATCCCAAGAAAGACGTTATCTGGATTGGCCTTAGTGGACCAACTGCAAATTTCTTGTTTGCAATTGCTGCTAGAGTCTTACTGTCTTTTGCTAACACGTCGTCAATTCTGGCTAGCATTTTAACCATTTTCATTTTTATTAATTTACTTTTAGCTGTATTTAACCTTATCCCCATTCCACCTCTAGATGGTTCAAGGGTTGTTATGGGTTTACTGCCAAGAGAGTTGGCCTCCGGCTATTCCAGAATAGAGCCTTATGGCATTTTTATCGTTATACTCCTCGTCCCAGTGCTTTTTTCTAGTTTCGTTTTACCGGTAGTCTACCTAATCATGAAAAATATATTGGGTATATGAATGCTGTATTAGACATAAGATTTGGCGTAAGCATTTACATTTATGAGAATAATTAAAAAATGAAAGCAATAAAAGTAAATTTAGCTAAACGCAGTTATCGAATAATAATTGGTTTTGGCGTAATCAAAAACTTAGGGAGATATATCCGACAGCTTGATTTAGGAACCGATGCTTATATCATTACCAATTCTTTAATAAAAAGAAGGTACGCTCAAAATATTTTAAGATCTCTGGATAAACATAAGATTAATTCTACTTTTGATATTGTTGCTGATACAGAACGGAGTAAATCGTTAAGTATCTGTCTTTGCTCAATCCAGAATTTGGCAAGATTCGATCAGAAAAGGAGAGTTTTTATTGTGGCTTTTGGCGGCGGCGTGGTTGGAGACTTAAGTGGCTTTATCGCTTCAATTTATAAAAGAGGTATTCCCTATATTCAGATTCCCACAACTTTATTGGCTTGTGTAGATTCCAGTATTGGCGGAAAAACTGGAGTGGATTTAAAATTTGGCAAGAATCTTGTTGGCAGCTTCTATCAACCAAGTTTAGTTTTGAGTGAATTATCGTTCCTTAAATCATTAAGTTTGCGCCAGGTTCGCTCTGGAATGGCCGAAGTAATTAAATACGCAATAATTAAGGATAAAAAGTTTTTTGGATATTTAGAAAAGAATTACAAACGAATTCTTAATTTAGAAAGGGCTGCACTGGAGTACGTTGTAAACTGCTGTGCAAAGATTAAAGCCAAAATCATCGAACAGGATGAAAGAGAAGAAATGGGTATCAGGACCATCTTAAATTTTGGTCACACTCTCGGACATGCCATTGAAGCTGCTAGTGCCTATCAAAGATATAATCACGGCGAGGCAATAGCGCTGGGGATGATTTTAGCCAGCCGGATAAGCAGAAGGATCGGTCTCCTTAAGGGGATTGATCTGAGAAGAATAGAAAATTTAATAACAGCTGTAAGTTTGCCCGTTTTTATAAAGGGTTTATCTCTGGAAAAAATTCTTAAGGCGTACTATCGCGACAAGAAATTTATTGGCGAGATGAACCGATTTGTGTTAATTAGCGATATAGGTAAGATAGTAATTAAGCAGAATTTACCTCTGAGTAGAATCAAGGGTAGCTTAGCTGAAATAATGACCCCTCAAACTTAATCACCACGCCATCGGATTCTACCTTCTCTATTTGAACTCCCTCGATAGAATCGCCAACCCCAACCGCCTGGCCATTGATTAAGGCTACATATCTTCTATCGCTTAAAAATATACCGTTTAAAAAAAGAGGCGGAATCTTTTTAACCAAAAAAGAGGCTCTCTCATCCGGAGTAATTGAAAGGGGAGTAATCTTAGCAGATAAACCCTTCCTCATGGTAGGAAATTTTTTAGAGGCCTCGCGGAATATGGATGGCCTGCCTTTAAGAAGCTTCCCCGCAAGGAGTGTTAGAATACCAAGTACAATCAGAATGCCCACAATATAAACTATTTTCCGGGGAATTTTAAACTTAGGCTTAGGTCTACCGGAAATTTCCTTGTCCTCTTTTTTTATAGAATCAGTTGTTTTTAAGGCTTCATAGATTATACTCATGTCGCTCGCTCCTGCTTATTCTAAAGTTGCAAGTAAACAAAGTTTAATTAGCAATATGTCAAAACTCAGCTCGCATCCCTGGACGCTCACTCCCCATAGGGGAACCCATATGGTTCCCCTTCTGGCGTCCCCGCCGCTTTGTTTCGCTTTGCTCAACAAAGCGAAACAGCAGGGACTGTCAACCCCTCCTTAGCAACAACTAATCGCAGAACTTAAGGGGAAAACAATCTTTTCCCCTTAATAATCCCCTTTTTAGGTTTTTAGCAGTTATTTTAAATCTATAAATCATTGAATATCCCGCTTACGCGAGATAGCTGCTAAAAACCTGTCGTTCGCTCCCGTTGCGCGAGATAACTGCTAAAAACCTATGTCGTTGGTCTTACCTCCTTCATGCTGTTTCGCGTAATCTTATCATCAATCGTATTAGTTTTCGCCACAAAGCCAGCAAGAAGACAGCGGTCGCAAAGAATATTAACTAAGCGAGGTGTGCCTCCAGAAAATTTATATATGATCTCTTGCGCCCCATCGGTGAATTGAATTCTCTCCGGATTAGAACCGGCAATCTTTAAACGATGATTTATGTAATTCTTGAGTTCCTCTTTTTGTAAAGGACCGATGTGGTAGCGGACCACAACTCTTTGCTGTAACTGAATCAGCTTCTCCAGATTAAGCTTAAATTTCAACTCCGGCTGACCAACAAGCACAATCTGCATAAGCTTGTTTTTATCTGTCTCTAAATTGGAAAGGAGGCGAATCTCCTCTAATTGCTTGGGGTTTAAATTTTGCGCTTCGTCAACAATTAAGGCAGCATTATTGCCCTGAGTGGTTTCTTCTATAAGAAATTTGTTTAATTGCGCAACCAGGGATAGCTTTGTTTTTTTGGTTATGGGTATGCCAAAATCAGCAACAATCGCCTCTAATAATTCCTTGGTTGAAAAATTGGGATTGATGATGAAGGCGGTTTTTATATTTTTCTGTTGTGACTGACTCAGAAAAACACGACAGAGTGTAGTTTTACCCGTCCCTATCTCACCGCTTATTACGATAATTCCCTTCCGCTCTTTAATGCCGTACTTAAGATGAGAGAGGGCTTCTTGGTGTGATGAGCTCAAGAAGAAGAAGGCAGGATCACTGGTTACATTAAAAGGCCTTTCTTTTAAACCGTAAAATTCACAATACATATTGTTTTCGGATTACGGGAAACGGATTACGGATAACGGATTTCGGGTAACGTCCCAAGTCCCGTAAACCGAGAATCGTATCCCGTTACCCGTTCCCCGTAAATAGTATAACACAAAATTTGTTACTGGGAAGATAAAAATATTTCACCCCTGCCTTCAATCGCTTTTAGAGTAGGCTTGCTAAGTTTGGTTTACCTTAAATTCTTTAGCTTTAAAAGTAATATAGCATGCCTTGAAATGTTTAAAATCTGCCTGCTCGGTAAAAAGTATCTCACTAAATCTTGACAAGGCAATAATTATATGTTAGGATTTTAAATTGTGAGTGCAAATACAATAAAAGAAAAAAGGCGATTTAAGAGAATAAGCGTTAAATTTCCTATCCGCTATCAAATAAGAAGGGGAGGGTTTTTTGCTGCAGCGTTAACCGAGGACTTAAGTCTCTCTGGTACCAGGCTTAATGCAGACCGATTTTTCCCGCATGGACTTAACCTTAATCTTGAGCTGAATATTTTATCAAAGATAATCAATCCTGTAGGCAAGGTGATTTGGGCGCAGCCCCGGCCGCACTCTGACCGATATCAGATGGGAATTGAATTTATAGAAATTAGCCCGAAGGATAAAAATTACCTTTCTGATTTTATTAATGTACGGATCCCCGAATTGAGCGAACTAAAAAAATAAATGGTTGCAGAGAAAACTGAGGCGCAAAAAAATTGCGCTGCTTGTGGAAAACCAATCAGAAAGATCAAGCGTTACTACCGCAATCAAAAATATTATTGCGATAAAAAGTGTTGGCGCAAGAGCATAGCCTCCAAAGAGAGCTCTAAAAAAACCTAAGACTAAGGCATCAGCAATTCCAAACATCCAAAAAGATATATTATGAATACCTCAAATAGCGGCGAAAGAAGGCGTTCCCCGCGCGTCAGGCGGCAGATACCTTTAAAGATACAATTCGATGATTATGACTTGGTAGGACAGACTCATAATATAAGTTGCATTGGGGCATATTGCACAGTAAATAAATATATTCAGCCCTTTTCGTTAATCTCGATTATCCTACTTCTACCTTTAAGGAGAAGAAACAGGAGTAATATAGTCAATATTCGCTGTCAAGGGGTAGTGGTTAGAAGCGAGGAAAGTCCACAAAACGACAAAAAATATAACATTGCCATCTACTTTAATAGACTAAAACGTTCGGATAGGGTCAAGTTATCACAATATGTTCAGCAATATTTATGAGCGTCAGCTCCAAAAAAGATGCGGTAAAAATTTTTATTGGATTTATCTTTGCAAGAAAGGAAGTATATTTTAAAACCAAACGCATTTTAGAAAAAAAATTCGGTCAATCAGACTTCGAGAGTCAAACCCTCCCATTCAATCACACCAGATATTACGAAAAAGAATTCGGTGCAAATCTCAAGCGCAAATTCCTAAGCTTTAAAAGGCTTACCCGCCCAGGAAAATTAGCACAGATTAAGGTCGTCACTAATAAGATTGAACAGAGGCTAAACCATAAAGGCAAAAGACAGATTAATATAGATCCCGGCATCCTAACCCTTAGCAAAATCATACTTGCTAGTACCAAAGATTATAAACATCGTATTTATCTTGCTAAGAAAATATTCGCTGAAGTAACGCTTTACTTTCAAAATAAGAGCTTTCATGCTTGGGAATGGACATATCCAGATTATAAAACTCCTGAATATATTCAGATATTTAATCATATCAGGGATATCTATTCGCGTCAGCTTAAGAACAGAACCCGCGATAAGTTATAAAAGGGGCCATAGGTTTAATGCGGGTAGGTCGTTGGGTTAGGGTTAAGAGGCCAGCAATGTACCCTTCTTACTTAGAGCTTTATTCAAATGGACAGTTAAATAAAAGGGCCAAAGAGGCAGAAAGCCTACTTGTATCCTGTTCTCTTTGCCCACGCAAATGCGGCATAAATCGGCTTAAAGATAATAGGGGTTATTGCAAGATAGGGAATCTCGCCCGTATTTATAGCTATATGCCCCATCTTGGAGAAGAGCCTCCCATCTCTGGCTATCGCGGTTCAGGAACTATCTTTTTCTCTGGCTGTAATATGGCTTGCGTTTATTGCCAGAACTATAAATTTAGCCAGCTAAATGAGGGCAAGGAGGTAGAAGTTGAAGAATTATCTGAGTTTATGCTGGAGTTACAAAAATTAAACTGTCATAATATAAATCTGGTTACTCCATCGCATATTCTACCTCAGATTTTAAAGGCTTTAATTCTGGCGATACCTCAGGGTTTAAAATTGCCCCTGGTTTATAATACAAGCGGCTATGAGCTTCCTGAGACAATAAAGCTTCTGGATGGAATAGTGGATATATTTCTTCCCGATATGCGTTATAGCGATAATGAAATGTCAGCCAGATATTCGAATGCCCCGGATTATCCTGAATATAATCAAGCCTCTGTCAAACAGATGTATAGGCAATTAGAAGAGGCCAAATTTGATGAGCAGGGCCTGATAAAAAAGGGACTGATTATACGCCACCTGGTTTTACCTAATAATATTGCAGGGACAGCCAGGATAATGCATTTTATTGCTCAAGAAATATCTGCCCATACTTATATCAGCCTAATGAGTCAATATTTACCATGTCATAATGCAGATAAATTTCCTGAACTTTTCCGTCGTATGTCAGAACAGGAATATAACCAGGCTAAGAAGATAATGTTAAATTCTGGCCTATCTAATGGTTGGCTGCAGGAAGCTGGGGGTTTAGCCTGTCTTGTCGGAACAAACATAAAACCTATCGGGTGATTCCGATTAATATCTTCTACCCAAAATATTGTTTACTATAGGTTGACAAGAACAGAATTTAACGGTAAAATAAAATAGATTACTCGGTTAACCAAATAAAGGATTATGAAAAACAGGATATTAATAATAGATGATGATAAGGATGTTTGTGAAGTCCTCAAGCGAAATCTAACTCGATACGGTTATGAAGCATCCACTGTTCTTAGCGGATTAGACGGCATAGAAAAGTTAAAAAGAAACAGATTCGACCTGATTATCTTAGACCTCAAACTGCCTGATCTATACGGAACCGAGGTATTAAAGGAAATAAGAAATTTTAATAAAGATATAATTGTAATTATATTGACGGGTTATCCCTCTATAGAGACAGCCATTGACACATTAAAAAATAACCGAGCCTCAGATTATATCCGCAAGCCGTTTAATATAAATTATCTGCGAATCGCCATCCAGAAAGAGCTTGAGAATAGAAAAATAAAAAAGGAATTAAGATTGGTGGGAATACTTGAGATAGGCAGAAAGGCAAAGCAATTGCGGTTAAACAAGGCGCTCTCCTTGGATGCGCTCGCCCGTAAGTCCAGTCTTTCTAAGAGCTTCCTTTCGGAGTTTGAAAGAGGCAAGAAGTTTCCCAGGTTAGATACGTTGCAAAGATTAGCAAAGGCTTTAGAAGTAGACATACATTTTTTCTTTAATAAATAAGAATTTTTTTTAATTTTCTTGTTCGCTGATAGCGAACCTTCTAGAAATATTTGGATTATATAAGAGGTAAGAATGATACAGATTAAACCGAAAATACCGGATGAGATAGTAGACAAATGGCAAAAAAAGGTCGATTTGATTTGCGCTGTCATGGATGTTCCTGCTGGGCTTATTATGAAAATCTGTCAGTTACAGGTAGAGGTATTGGTTGCCAGCACCACAACAGATAATCCTTACAGGAGCGGGCAAAAATTCAATTTGGAAATAGGGCAATATTGCGAAGCGGTGATGGCGCAGCGTGCCAAGCTTCTGATTCCCGATGCGCGCAAAGATCCGCAGTGGACACACAGCCCCGATATTGCCCTGGGTATGATTTCATATTTGGGGCTTCCTTTAGCTTGGCCGGACGCAGAGATGTTTGGAATCATCTGCGTTCTTGACAAAAAGGAGAATCATTTCTCCCTTATTTATCAAAACTTGATTTTGCAATTTAAAAATGCAATTGAGTCGGACTTAAATCTTCTCCTTAAGATAACTGAACATGAGCGCGCTAAAGAAGCACTTTTAAAACTTAAAGAAGAGTTAGAAATTAAAGTAGAGGAACGCACTAATGAGTTAAGAAAGACTAATGAACAACTTCAGGCTGAAGTATTCGAGCGCAGAAAGGCAGAAGAGGCCCTTCGAGAGAGTGAAGAGAGATGGCGTTTATTGGCTCAGAACATCCCTGATATCATTTTGACTGTTGATCGCGAGGGAAAAATACTTGCGATTAATCGCACTGTTTCAGGCATTACGATAGAAGAAACAATTGGCAAGAGTGTCTATGATTATATAGCTTGCGAGCATTTTAACACGTTGAGTAAAACATTAGAAAGGGTCTTTCAAACAGGGGAGCCTGATACCTATGGGGTGTTAGGAACCGGGGCTAACGGTCCAAATACTGCCTGGTATGAAACCCGCGTCGTGCCCATCAAGCGCAATGAGCAGGTTATCGCCGTGACACTAATTAGTACAGATATCACCGAACGCAAGAAGTCGGAGGAGGCGTTAAAAACAGAAAGAGACAAGTTAGGAGCCCTTATGGAGGGATTGACACGTACCGAAATCGGTATAGATATTATCGGGCTCGATTATAAAATCGTTTTTCAAAATAAAACCTTAAAAGAAAGATTCGGTGATCTTACTGGAAAATTATGCTACGAAAGCTATATGGGTTCAAAAAAGCCTTGCGACTATTGTCCTATGTTAGAAGCAATAAAGAACAATAAAGTAGAGAGCGTTGAATTAACAGGCGCCGATGGAAGAAATTATGTGCTTTTTTCAGCCCCGCTTCCGAATCCAGTTGGAAGCGTTGATAAAGCAATTGAGGTTGTTCTAGACATCACCGAACGCAAGAAGTCGGAGAAAACGCTGCGGGAAAGCGAGGAAAAATTCAGATTAGCATTTGAAAATGCAACAGATGCAATTCTCTGGGCAGATCCTAATTCAGGAATGATTATTAATTGCAATAGAGCAGCAGAGGTTCTTTTAGAGAGGAAGAAAGAAGAAATCATAGGAAGCCATCAGACGATGCTGCATCCTTCGCAAAAAGCAAAATACTACTCTGATATGTTCAGAAAGCACGTAGCACAGAAAAAGGTTTTTAACGATGAGGCAGAGATAATAACTAAATCAGGAAAAATCAAGCCAGTCCATATAACTGCAGCTGTAACTATACTCGAAGAACGACCGATATTGCAGGGGATATTTCGCGACATTAGCGAACGAAAAATGGCAGAAGGCGAATTAATACAGGCTCAAAAATTGGCTTCAATTGGACAGCTTGCTGCGGGAGTAGCGCATGAGATAAACAATCCGCTATCGGCTATATCCGGAGAGATCCAATATTTATTGGAGAGAAATAAAGACAAAAAATTAACTAAATCCCTGCAGTTTATGAACAGGGTCTCCAATAGAATCGCCCACATTATAAATAACCTCCTGATATTTTCTAGAGAGGCTTCCACTAAAACTAGAGAATCCTCAAATATCAATTCTCTTATTGAGAAATCTCTTTTGCTATTTGAAAGGCGTCTTAATGCAAGCAAAATAAAAGTTATAAAGAAGCTTGGGAAAAACCTACCTGATTTAACTGTGAATAGAGGAGAAATTGAACAGGTAATCATAAACATATTGCTAAATAGCTTAGATGCTATGCCACACGGAGGAGAGCTATCCATATATACCAGATTGAGCAGCGACAAGGAAGCAGAAGAAATAATATTTACGGATACAGGACCAGGGATAGCTAAAGAAAATTTAACCAAGGTTTTCGACCCTTTCTTTTCTACAAAGGCACCTGGCAAAGGAGCTGGCCTTGGGTTATACTTAAGCCACGGTATTATCAAAAAACACAATGGAGATATCATCTTAAGCAGCGAATTAGGGAAAGGGGCAAGGATTTTAATAAGATTGCCCTTGGAGTGAAGTAATGAAAAGGGCGAATCTAAATAGGTTTTAGAAAAATATCCTTCTTCATAATTTTACCCCACATTAACTTTCATATAAATTCCCAACTCTATAATATAAATTGTCCTTGATTTTTGCAATTTCTATGTTAACCTCGTATTTGTTGGTAAAACAGCCAGCGTCCAGATAAAGAAGCATTGAATTCTAAAAAATTAAAGGAGAGTAAATGATTATCGCTTTAGCATTAGTAACGATTGCCGGAATTGCCTTGACTGTTTACGCCCTCGCTCTTATAAATAAATCAGATTACGAGGAAAAAAGGCAGATAAAAGATAGTCAAGATAAAGAGCAAAAGATCGCAGAGATGCAAAATCAAATTAATTTTTTCAAAGAAGATTTAGAAAAGACAAAGGGCGAATATACCGATCTGCAGAAAGAAGTTGAATCAGGCAAAAGAGAAGCCGAATTAGCCAAAACGAAAGAATTGGCTTCCAGAGAAGAGCTTACCAAGCTCAGGGATTGGCACGAAAAAGACCAGGCAGAATTAGAAAAAATTAAAAAGGATTCTTCGACATTGAAGAGAGAATTTATAAATAAAGAAAAGGAATTAGCCAAGGAATTCTCTGAGAATGTAAAATTAAATACAAAACTAAGAGAATCGGAAGCAAAGGTCCAATCTCTGGAAAAAGAAAGCAGAGAGAAAACTGGGGAAATCGGATCCTTAAAGAAACAGGTTGAGAAATATGTCCAGGAATTAAAAAAACAAACCGACACTATAACTGAATTAAAAAAGAAGCAGGAAGAAAGCTCGTTTGTTTCAAAAGACGAATACAACAAACTAAAACACAATTATGAAGAGTTAAAAAAACAATTGGATATAAAGAAAAGACAGTTAGATAAAAAGCAAGAAGAAAAAGAACAATTAGAGAAAAGGCAGGTAATTACAGAGCAGCCAAAGAAAGAAAAGCCGGTGCCCAAAAATGAGCAGGGACAAGAAAAGGAACAGCCAGAGAAAAAACAGCCAGAACAAAAACAAGCAGTAAAAGACCAACCCCAGCAAGGAAAAGAGCAGTCAGCTACAGAGCAGCCAAAGAAAAAACAGACAGCTACAGTACAGCCGGAAGAAAAGCAGCCAGAGCAAACATCAGAGAAACAGCCACAACAGGATCAATCAGCTTTAGAGCAAACAGAGAAAAAACAGACAGACACAGTAAAATAAGTTACAAATTAATTACTACCATTCCAGTAACCCCAAGTGCTAAAAAACTCTTGGGGTAATTATTTTTTAGGGGTATAATTTTATTGAGTTAGAAATGGTGTTTGTTTTGAGTTCTATTAGGTCAGAAAGTGTCAGCGGGTTTGCAGAAAAGGGGTGTTTATAAATAATGGACATATTAGAAATAATAAGACAGAGGCGTTCTATCAGGGAATATGAAAAAAAGATACCCCCAGATACAGAAATTGAGAAGGTTCTTGAAGCAGGTAGGTGGGCGCCTTCAGGATTGAATAATCAGCCTTGGAGGTTTCTGGTAATTAAAGATAGGGCTAAAAAGGATGGCCTGGCAAGATTTACTAAATACAGCGATACTATCAATGATGCGCCTGTTATTATCATTGTCTGTATAGATATAGGTAATTCCTATAATCGCGAGAAGGACTTAATGGCTATTGGCGCCTGTATCCAGAATATGTGCCTGGAGGCATATTCTATAGGCTTAGGCACGTGCTGGCTGGGTGAGATACTGAATAGAAAACAAGATGTCGCAAAATACTTAGGCCTGGATGAAAACCTAGAACTTATGGCTGTGGTAACCCTGGGTTATTCTGACGAGGATATTACCGAAAGCTGCAGAAAGCCTTTAAATAAATTAAAGATAAAGTAGTCCTAAACTAAATTGGAATTACCTGCGAGAGGGGGGTGCCTATATGAAACTATACCTTATTCAGCACGGACTTTCTTTACCCGAAGATGTTGATCCTAAAAAGGGTCTAAGCGAAAAAGGAAAGCTTGAGACAGTAAAAATGGTATTATTTCTAAAAATGAGAAAAATTAAGGCAGATATAATCTGGCACAGCAAGAAGTTACGCTCAATACAGACAGCCCAGATCCTTGCTGAACATATTCCGGATGCAAAAACTCAAGAAAGAGATAATTTAAATCCGCAAGATCCAGTAGAAAAGTTTCCTCAGGAGATACAGGCATTAAATAAGGATTTGATGATTGCCGGACACCTTCCCTTTTTACAAAAATTGGCTTCAAGACTCCTGTCCGGCCAAGAAGCTCATGAATTTATTTTCTTTAAGAATTCGGGTGTGGTCTGCTTGGAGAATAAAGAGACATGGAAAATTATGTGGGTACTTATCCCCGATTTGCTGTGAGGATTAGTTTTATTACGGCATGTCCTCATTTTAAGGAAAAACATACCAGATGAAACTTACAAAATATCAAATAAGAAGAAGGATAAAAGCACGGTTTTTGAGGAGGTTTAGGGGAGGTCTAATAAAGAAAAGAACAAAAGCTGAACGTGTATTTGAGGATATATTAAAGAAATTGGGCTTGGATTTTATACCCCAAGCAGGTTTCTTATCACCCAAATCTTTTTATATTGTAGATTTCTATATAAAAAGTCCTTATAAATTAATCGTTGAGATAGACGGCGAGAACCATAGAACAAATAAAAACTACATTTATGATAAGAAAAAAATAAGCTATTTTAGGCGTTGCGGTTTTAGAGTACTTAAATTTTTAAATGATAATGTCTTAAATGACAAAGAAAAGGTCCAAAGGCAGTTGTGTTATTGTTTAGGCAAGATAAAAAATAAATCTAGACTGGGTAAAAGGTGAGGTGTTCTAAATACGGCTCTGAAACGTCATTAAGATGGAGGTAGGATGAAAAACTATACACAATACCTATGGTTTAATACCAAAAACAGGCAGGGGTTAATTAATATAACCCCTTCCGTTGAAACGGCGGTTAAGAAAAGCGGTGTCAAGGAGGGGTTGTGTCTTGTTAATGCTATGCATATAACTGCGAGCGTATTTATCAATGACGATGAAGAGGGGTTGCATATGGATTTTAGTGCGTGGCTTGAGAGATTAGCTCCCTACGGAAAGGATAAATATAGGCATAATCTTTCCGGGGAAGACAATGGCGATTCTCATTTAAAGAGAACAATAATGGGCAGGGAAGTAGTGGTGGCCATAACCGAAGGAAAATTAGATTTTGGCCCTTGGGAGCAGATCTTCTATGGCGAATTTGACGGACAAAGAAAGAAGAGAGCGTTGATTAAAATTATTGGGGAATGAATATATAATAGGATTATTTTAAATGAACCCAGAGCATAAAAAATATATTCTTGAAAATATCAATAAAAAGTCCATTAAAGAGATTTCTCAAGAACTCGATTTAAAAGAAAGAAAGATAAGAAAATTTTTACAAAAACAGGATAAGAAAAAAAAGCAGATAGAATCTAAAAAAGAACCCGCGCGCCCTATTAAAAAAGGGACTATCCTTTTATCCATAGCCTTAATAATCATTTTAGGCTTTGTTGCCTATGGAAATTCACTTAATGGTGAATTGCTTTGGGATGACCACTATTTGGTGAAGAAGAATTTATTCATAAAGAACCCCGCCTACCTGCCAAATATCTTTACAGAAAATATAGGAGCGGGTGGAAAGGGAAGATTTTCTTTCTATAGGCCTCTTCAAATACTTACCTATATGGTGGATTATTCCTTATGGGAATTAAACGCAATGGGTTATCATCTTACAAATACTTTATTACATATTCTTGTAGCGATAGGAATCTATTGGCTTATTAACGTGCTTTGTTCCGACAATCTACTTTCTTTATTTACCGCTTTATTATTTGTGGTTCATCCCGTACATACTGAAGCAGTAACATATATATCAGGCCGCGCAGATTCCCTGGTTGCGATATTAATGCTTTTATGTATTATCTTTTACATTAAAAATATAAACAAAGGCAACCTAGCTCTTTACGCGGTTATGGTATTAAGTTACATTTTGGCGCTCTTATCCAGAGAAAATAGCTTAATTCTGCCAGTATTAATATTGCTCTATCACTATGCTTTTAAAATGAGAATTAAGCCGAAGCTATTTCTACCGTTATTGGGACTGGCCTGCTTATATATCGTATTAAGAGTAGGGGTTTTTAGGTTTATGCTACCCCATGAAGGTTGTCCTTATACAACACTGCAAAGGATCCCGGGATTCTTTGTTGCTATAACTAATTACTCAAGACTCTTATTATTGCCCTTTGACCTCCATATGGAATATGGGTTAAAATACTTTACCCTAAGTAATCCTAAGGCACTATTAGGTGCAGCGATATTGGCT